>Ga0208200_100005_pt1 | contig 75495 bp, 66 predicted proteins | sample LakMenEpi13Aug08_FD_150689 | JGI IMG/M metagenome (GOLD analysis project Ga0208200, IMG submission 150689) | Freshwater microbial communities from Lake Mendota, WI - 13AUG2008 deep hole epilimnion (SPAdes) | ecosystem: Environmental > Aquatic > Freshwater > Lake > Epilimnion/Euphotic zone ...
TATTTTAGTTGGCAATAAAATTGATGATCATCCTTTGGATCTTGATCAAACTGGCTTACGCAAAAAATACGAAAATATTAAAGATATAGTTCCTATTTCTTGTAAAACTGGAGCAGGTATAGAAAATTTATTATCAATTATTAAACGCGAACTTACTAATTTAGAAGGCATTAACGAACCTTTACCTAAAAGTTGGTTTCAGGTAAAAACCCATTTAGAAAAGACGAAAAAGGACTATATTCTTTACCACGAATATCAAAGTATTTGCCAGAATGAAAAAATTATTGAAGAACTTAAACAATCTACTTTAATTGAATTGCTGCATCAACTGGGTATTGTTCTCAATTTTAGAGATGATTTCGGCTTAAAAGGTGTTCCGGTGCTTAATTCGGAATGGGTAACAAATGGTGTTTATAAAATTCTCAATGACAATTTATTAATGACTCAATTTCGGGGTATATTGACACTTCAAGAACTAAGAAGAATTTTAGATGATTCTGTTAAATATCCCGACGATAAGCCAGAATTTATTATCAATATGATGGAGAAGTTTGAACTCTGTTTTCCTTTGGATAATAAAAATCAATATCTCATTCCTGACTTGTTACCAAAGGAAGAACCTGCAACTGGGGAATGGGAGAATGTTCTGGCTTTTGAATATCATTATAATATTTTACCTAGCAGCATTATTTCCCGTTTTATTGTGAGAATGCACCATCAAGCAGATAAAAAAACTTGGTGGCGAAGTGGTATTATATTAAAATCTGGCAACAATCGAGCATTATTAAAAAGTGATCAAGAAGACCGCAAAATCTTTATTTTTATTAGTGGTAATAGTTTCACCCGCAGAGATTTACTCTCAATGATTCGTTCTCAGTTCGATAGTATTCATCAAACTATTAAAGGTTTAGAAGCGAAAGAAAAAGTACCAATTCCCGGATATTCTGGTATATTTGCAGATTATAAAAATTTACTGGTTTATGCAGAGAGAAATTCACCTTACATTCCCGAAGGACTAACAGAAACATTTAATGCGCTAGAACTGCTAAATGGGATTGAATCAGAAGCAGAAAGACGAAAACGCCAAAATCGTGAGAGAATAGAATCACAAAAACCACCCGAACCGACTATGGAACCAAAACCTGAAAAACCAACTATTTCTTCTGCTGAACGGGGTATTGCTTTGGCTATGGCTTTAGCAGTATTAATAGCTTTTATCGTCCTGATTCTCAACCCTAGAAGTATGAATGGTAATGCTTTAGCTATTGTAAGATTTTTAGCATCTGCATTTGCTGGTATTGCCGGTTATTTAGTTTCTGGTGATCTTGGTTTAGAATCTTCAATACCTTTTATGAAGACAAAAACCCAAGTTAAAGCCACAGGAGCATTTGCAGCATTTGTTTTAGTATTTCTACTTTTTTATATGGGTGTTCCTACTTCCGAAATAACACCACAACCAACCCCCACACCCTGATGAAAATCCTCATATTAACCGATAGGATAACATCCCGGATTAACTGCATGAATAAATTCACTCCCCGCTAGTGGTCTTCCCCGTTTATAGGTGGCTTCTTGGGGTTGTCCCCAACCTAATTGTAAAATGAGTTCTAAAAAATTCGGGTTTTCCCATTTTAATAAAGTTGACCATTCTGTTCTTTGGGTAATTCTTTCTACATCTATTTTGGCAATTTTTTGATGTTGTTTACCATTACTAAAACTTAAATATAAATCCATTTCTTCTGTCACCAAATACCAAAATTCTAAAATTGAATTTTTGGCAAGTTTCAATATTTGGAAATCAATTTCTAAAGCAATTAATTCGGGATCAATTTCTGGATAATGGAGATTTTTATTCTTAATAGTGATATCTTGCCAGATAATTCCAGAAACTTGATTTTCTCGTTGATATTCATGAATAGAGGTTTTAAAATCTTGATAAGCAGTGAATTTTTGTAGCCCGTCGGTTCTGATAAACTGATCTATAATGGGATTACCAGAAACAGTTATATCTAATTTTAACCGTTCTCCTTTTAGACAAGCTTGGCGTTCAGTTGCCAAAATTTGAATTAACTCTTGGGTATTGTAAATATTTGACATTAGAACAAGACCTAATTAGTTATTAGTTGTGAAACTAATTGTTAATTTTGGATTAGATAGTAATCAAGACTGATTGAATATCTAATTATTATCTCTTGATAGTTATATAAATGTCGTATCATAACCAACGATTTATCTCATTGTTTATTTCATAGTAAGAATATGCAGATAATTCTATTTTACCTTTAGGAGTAACCTTAAAAAAGGGCTGAATAAGTAGAACCCAAAGCTTAGGAGTATTGTGCATAAATCTTGACAAATCATTTATAGGCATGATAAATTACAGATATTAATCATAAAACCCTTATAATGTGAGCATTTTATCCATCAATACTCTTTTATCTGAATCTCTGCGCCACGAAAAAAATTTCCCGCTTTATGCAAAAAACGCAAGTAGTACATCCGCTTTCTACATAATCACCAAAATTTAGTAACCTACTATACGAACTATTATCAAAAATTGGATTAAGTTATCAATATCGCAACTGTTACACCACCGACAAAGAAATTACTATCAGTTATTTCCTCAAAGTGGAAAACACAGAAGCGATAAGAACACGGATACACAATTAATTAAGTCCTGTTCCCTAAAAAAAGATCATGACAGAAACAGCAACTACCACAGACAAACTGAATAAATTCGAGAAATTCAAAGCCGAAAAAGACGGACTCGCAGTTAAAAACGAAATCGAGAATTTTACCCAAATTGGTTGGGAAGCAATGGACGAAAATGACCTTAACCATCGCCTAAAATGGTTAGGTGTGTTTTTCCGTCCAGTGACCCCCGGTAAATTCATGATGCGAATGCGAATACCTAATGGTATTCTCACTAGCAATCAATTGTCGGTTTTAGCAGATTTAGTACAGCGTTACGGTGACGACGGCAGCGCCGATATTACCACTAGACAGAATATACAACTACGCGGGATCAATTTTTCAGATATTCCCGATATCTTTAATAAATTTCACAAAGTCGGATTGACCACTATCCAATCTGGGATGGATAACGTCCGTAATATTACAGGTGATCCTGTAGCAGGTTTGGATGCAGATGAATTTTATGATACCAGAGAATTAGTCCAGCAAATCCAAGATATGCTGACTAACAACGGTGAAGGTAATCCAGAATTTAGTAATCTTCCCCGAAAGTTTAATATTGCAATTACTGGGGGAAGAGATAATTCAGTTCATGCAGAAATTAACGATTTAGCCTTTATTCCCGCTTTTTTGACAACTCAAGAGCAAATCCCAGTTTTTGGTTTTAACGTCATTGTCGGTGGTTTATTTTCTGCTAAACGTTGCGAAGCGGCCATTCCTTTAAATGTTTGGGTATTACCGGCTGATGTTGTATCATTATGCAAAGTTATTGTTGAGATATTCCGAGATCATGGTTTACGCGCAAACAGACAAAAAGCCCGGTTAATGTGGTTACTTGATGAATGGGGGATAGAAAAATTCCGTTTAGAAGTAGAAAAGCGATTTGGGAAATCATTATTACCCGCAGCAGCGAAAGATGAAATTAACTGGGAAAAACGGAATCATCTGGGGATATATAAACAAAAACAAGCGGGGTTAAACTATGCGGGTTTAAATATTCCTGTGGGAAGATTATCCGCTAATGATATGTCAGAAATTGCGCGGTTAGCAGAAGTTTACGGAAGTGGAGAAATCCGGTTTACCGTCGAACAAAATGTTATTATCCCCAACATTCCCGATAGTAGTTTAACAACATTTTTGACAGAAAGGATATTAGAGAAATTTGCAGTTAACCCTGGTTTATTAATGGGATCATTGGTATCATGTACTGGCGCACAATTTTGTAATTTTGCCTTAATAGAAACCAAAAATCGCGCCATAGAAATGATTAAATCATTGGAATCTGAATTAACTTTATCATGTCCAGTGCGAATTCATTGGACAGGATGCCCAAATTCCTGTGGACAACCCCAAGTAGCAGATATTGGCTTAATGGGAACTAAAGTCCGTAAAAATGGGCAAATGTTAGAAGGTGTGGATATTTATATGGGTGGAACAGTGGGGAAAAATGCACATTTAGGAACTTGTGTTCAAAAAGGTATTCCTTGCGAAGACTTACAACCCATATTAAGAGATTTACTTATTGACAACTTTGGTGCAAAAATTAAAGAACAGACTTTGATTCCTGGTTAAATTAATTTAATCGCCAAAATCCAGAGATAACTGCAAACCCAAATTAAAACTGATTAAGAGTTTCCCATGACCAATATTTCTCGCAGAAAATTTATTATTACCTCAAGTGTAGTAGCAGTAACTTCTATCTTGGCACACGGCTGTTCATCTAGTAAATCTGATTCAACAAAAACAGATAGTGCTACTTCTTCCAATAGTAAACTAGCTAATAATTCCCCAAAAGTGGAAACAACCACAGCCAAATTAGGATTTATTGCTTTAACAGATTCCGCACCTTTAATTATTGCTAAAGAAAAAGGTTTCTTTACTAAATATGGTATGACTGATGTGGAAATCAGCAAACAAAAATCCTGGCCAGTCACCCGCGATAACTTAAAAATTGGCTCATCTGGTGGTGGTATTGATGGCGCACATATTCTTAGCCCTATGCCCTATTTGTTGACCATAAATGATAAAGTACCAATGTATCTTTTGGCGCGGTTAAATATCAATGGTCAAGCAATTTCAGTTGCTGAAAAATTCAAAGATTTGAAAATTGGTTTACAAAGTAAATTACTAAAAGAGTCTGTAAATAAAGCCAAAGCCGATAAAAAATCTCTAAAAGTTGCTATGACTTTTCCCGGCGGTACTCATGATTTATGGATGCGTTATTGGTTAGCAGCAGGGGGTATTAATCCAGATCAAGATGTAATTTTACAAGCAGTACCACCACCACAAATGGTAGCAAATATGAAAGTTGGAACTGTTGATGCTTTTTGTGTAGGAGAACCGTGGAATGCTCAATTGGTAAGTCAAAAATTAGGTTATACAGCTTTATCTACAGGTGAACTATGGAATGACCATCCAGAAAAAGCCTTTGCTATGCGTCAAGATTGGGTTGATAAAAATCCCAATGCTACCCAAGCATTATTAATGGCAATTATGGAAGCACAACAATGGTGTGATCAGGCAGAAAACAAAGAAGAAATGTGTAAAATCTGCGCTGATAGGAAATACTTTAATGTGGCTGTAGCTGATATTTTAGAGCGGGCTAAAGGTAATATTGATTATGGTGATGGACGTAAAGAGCAAAACTTTACATATCGTATGAAATATTGGGAAGATAATGCTTCTTATCCCTATAAAAGTCATGATACTTGGTTCTTAACTGAAGAAATTCGTTGGGGTTATTTACCTAAAGATACAAAAGTGAAAGAAATTGTTGATCAGGTCAATAGAGAAGATATATGGAAACAAGCTGCTAAGGCTTTGGGTGTGGGTGCTGCGGAAATTCCAGTAAGTTCTTCTCGGGGTGTGGAAACATTTTTTGATGGGGTTAAATTTGACTCTGAAAAACCAGAGGAATATTTAAAGAGTTTGCAAATTAAGAAGGTGTAATTTACATTTAGTTAAATTTAGTTAAATCTGGGTTAAGCGAAATTGCAACCCAAAAAAATTTACTAGATTAATTAGATTCTCGAGTCTCACACAGACGCGCAAAGAAGAGAAGAAAAAGAGATTTTTAATAACTGACTGAGGAGAAATAAATGGCTGCTATTGTTGGAAGTCGTAGAGTTACTAGTAAACAGCAGAAGGTAATTAATAAGTTTTTGATTAAGAAGGTTATACCACCGCTGTTTGGATTATTTGTTTTTTTGATGTTGTGGGAATTACTTTGTTTAATTCCTAGTTTTCAATTACCAGGACCGATAGAAACAATTCGGGAAACTTGGGACCCTTTTGTTATTCATCCTTTTTTCGATAATGGTGACAGTGATAAGGGTTTAGGCTGGCAAATATTGACTAGTTTAGGACGGGTTGCTTTAGGTTTTTCTTTAGCAGCAGTTGTCGGGGTTGTTTTAGGAATATTAATTGGTTCTAATACTTTTCTTTATAATGCTGTAGATCCGATTTTTCAGGTATTAAGAACTATCCCTCCCTTAGCTTGGTTACCAATTTCTTTGGCAGCTTTTCAACAAGCTAATCCTTCGGCAATTTTCGTGATTTTTATTACTTCAATTTGGCCGATTGTCATTAATACAACTGTGGGCGTACAAAATATTCCTCAAGATTATGTAAATGTGGCTCGTGTTTTGCGTGTGCAGAAGGGTAATTATTTCTTGAAGATTGTGTTTCCGGCAACTGTTCCTTATATTTTTACCGGTTTAAGAATTGGCATAGGTTTATCTTGGTTAGCAATTGTCGCAGCAGAAATGTTAGTTGGTGGTGTGGGTATTGGTTCATTTATTTGGGATGCCTATAACACGACTACTGAAACTAATATGAGTGAGATTATTATTGCCTTGGTATATGTCGGTTTAGTGGGATTAGTTTTAGATAGAATAGTGGCTTTTGTTGCTGATAAAGTTGTCACAACAGAACAAAAATAATTCTGAGTTTGTCGTAATTTATGAGATTGCTAATTATCCATTACCATCATGAATACTTTTTTAGAAATTGATCATGTAGACCGAATATTTGACCTCCCCAATGGTGGTAAATATATTGCTTTAAAAAATATTGAATTAAAAATTTCTGAAGGTGAATTTGTTTCTTTAATTGGACATTCTGGTTGTGGTAAATCCACCTTACTAAATATTATTGCTGGCTTAGATCAAGCTAGTATTGGTGGTGTAACTTTGGCAGGTCGGGAAGTGAGAGAACCAGGTCCCGATAGGATGGTGGTTTTTCAAAATTACTCCTTACTTCCTTGGTTAACTGTTAGGGAAAACATCGCCTTGGCTGTAGACGAAGTTCATCGAAATCTACCTAAAGGAGAACGTCGAGGAATAATAGAAGAACATATTGATATGGTGGGGTTACGACGGGCAATTAATAAGCGTCCTAGTGAATTGTCCGGGGGAATGAAACAGCGAGTTGCGATCGCTCGTGCCTTAGCTACCCGTCCCAAGTTATTATTGTTAGATGAACCTTTTGGTGCTTTAGATGCCTTGACAAGAGGCAATTTACAAGAGCAATTAATGATAATATGTAATCAACACAGAATTACCTGTGTAATGGTGACCCATGACGTTGATGAAGCTTTATTATTAAGCGATCGCATTGTCATGTTAACCAATGGACCAGAAGCACACATTGGCCAAATTATTGAAGTACCTATTCCCCGTCCCCGTCACCGTTTAGAAGTAGTTAACAATCCTTTTTACTATAACTTACGCAATGAAATAATTTACTTTCTCAATCAACAAAAACAAGCAAAAAAACGCCAGAAACAACCTACCGCACCTGCTATTATTTCTAATAACAACCTAGAAAAAGTTCATTTGGAAATTGGCTATATTCCCCTGACTCAAGCTGCACCTTTAATAATTGCCAAAGAAAAAGGTTTCTTTGCCAAATATGGTTTAGAAGTCAACCTAAACAGCGAAACTAGCTGGAAAGACATAGCCAAAGGTGTAACAACTGGTAGACTTGATGCGGCCCAAATGGTTGCAGGTATGCCCCTAGCCCTGACATTAGGTGCAGGAGGTAAAAATCCGGTGTCAATGGTAACAGCCATGACCCTTTCTCGCAACGGTAGCGCCATTACTTTTAGCCAAGAATTGTTCAACGCTGGAGTCAGAAACTTAACAGACTTTCAAGGCATTATTAACGCTGACTTAGACAAAACCTATACTTTGGGAATTGTCCATCCCGCATCCATGCAAAACCTATTATTGCGCTACTGGTTAGCAGAGTCTGGGATTCAACCTGATGTAGATGTCAGCTTGATAGTAATTCCACCACAAAAGATGGTAACTTCCCTCCAAGAAGGAAAAATTGATGGTTACTGCGCGGGTGAACCTTGGAACTCTCATGCAGTTGATCAAAATTTAGGTTTTATGATTGCTATCACCTCAGAACTTTGGTATGGACATCCAGACAAAGTATTAGGAGTGCGAGAAGATTGGTCCGAGGAAAATCCGCAAACACATCTAGCATTAGTCAAAGCACTATTAGCAGCCTGTGAATATTGCGACGACATTCGCCACCAAGAAGAAATTCTCAAATTAATTTCTCAACCTCAATATCTTAGTAGTAATTCTCTTTATCTACGTCCGGGTTTAATAGATAATTACAAACAACCCCAAACTTCCCATCAGTTTTATTTCGACAAAGCCAATTATCCCAACCGGAATGAAATGCTATGGATTCTAACCCAACTAGCCCGTTGGGGTTTAGTAGCTTTCCCCAAAAACTGGGTAGAAGTAATTGACAGAGTTTGTCGTCCAGATGTGTTTGGTGCAGCCGCGAGAGAAATGAACATTTTAGATATTGGTAGAGAAGAAACAATTCAATTATTTGATGGCAAAATCTTTAATCCTTCAGAACCAGTTGAGTATTTAAAAAGTTTAGCAATTAAATACCCAGTTCGCATTGAAGAAGTATTCATCTATTAAAATCAGGTTCTCCCCAGCCCATAGCCGAGTTGTAATAATTTAGGAAATATCATCATGACAACAGTAAACTTTAATCAAAAAAGCCAAAATCAACAACTACAAACCCATAAAAAAGAAGACTTTTTAGTAATTGAAGATGTTAACAAAATTTATAACACTGGCGAAGGTATCTACACCGTTTTAGATAACATTAACCTCAAAGTTAGTGAAGGTGAATTTATTTGTTTAATTGGACATTCTGGCTGTGGCAAATCAACACTACTGAACATAGTTTCTGGATTTAATCAACCCACCAGCGGCATAGTATGGTTACAAGGTCAACCGATCAAAGAACCAGGACCAGACCGAATGATGGTATTTCAAAACTATTGTTTATTACCTTGGTTAAATGTTTTTGATAATGTTTATTTAGGTGTTGATTCTGTATTTCCGCACAAAAGCAAATCCGAAAAACGGGCAATAGTCAGAGAACATTTAGCAATGGTAGGACTAACAGAAGCAGCCCAAAAGAAACCCAGTCAAATATCTGGAGGAATGAAACAAAGAGTAGCTATAGCCCGTGCCTTAGCTATCCGTCCCCAACTCCTGATTTTAGATGAACCATTCGGTGCTTTAGATGCCATCACAAAAGAAGAATTACAAGAAGAACTCCTGCAAATTTGGTCAGAACATCAAATCACAGTTTTGATGATCACCCATGATATTGATGAAGCACTTTTCCTAGCAGATAAATTAGTGATGATGACAAATGGACCAGCAGCAAATATTGGCGAAATATTAGAAATACCCTTTTCTCGTCCTCGTAACCGTCGCCGAATTATGGAAAATCCAGAATATTACAACCTACGAAACTATGCCTTAGACTTCCTCTATCGTCGCTGCGCTCATATTGATGAATAATTAGCATAATTTGTCATTTAAAAACCCATAACAAACAGGTGGTTTTTGCCAATGTCTTCCTCTGTATTTGACAATGAAATTGAACAAGTAAAAATTAACCATCAACCAATTTTAATAGCAAAAGAATAAATATCTCACACAGAGGCGCAAAACTAAGAACATAAAGAAAGTAAAAACATCCTGAAAACATTTCTACTCTCTGTGCCTCTGCGTCTCTGCGTGCAATAAAAAATCCTAAAATCATGAAAGAATTTACCAAAACACTTTGTCCTTATTGCGGTGTTGGTTGCGGTTTAGAAGTTGCTCCACCAGCCCAACATGGAAAAGCCACAAATCGAGATAATCAAGGAATTCCCATTTGGCGAGTTAGAGGTGATAAAACCCACCCTTCCAGCCAGGGAATGGTATGTGTTAAAGGTGCAACTATTGCTGAATCCTTGGATAAAAATAGATTGTATCATCCTATGGTACGAGATTCTTTAAATGAAGAATTTCGCCGCGTAAGTTGGAATGAAGCTTTTGATATTATTACCCAACGGATTCAAATATTACGATTAAATCAAGCTACAGATTCTATCTGTATGTACGGTTCTGGACAATTTCAAACTGAAGATTATTATATTGCTCAAAAGTTACTCAAAGGTTGTTTAGGAACTAATAATTTCGATGCTAATTCCCGGTTGTGTATGTCTAGTGCGGTATCTGGGTACATTCAAAGTTTTGGGTCTGATGGTCCTCCTTGTTGTTACGATGATTTGGAATTAACTGATTGTGCTTTTTTAATTGGTACAAATACAGCAGAATGTCATCCAATTATTTTCAATCGCTTGGAGAAATATCATAGAAAAAATCATCGTGTTAAAATAATTGTGGTTGATCCTCGGCGCACTCCTACCGCAGAAGCAGCCGATTTACATTTAGCTATTCGTCCAGGTACAGATATTGATTTGTTAAATGGTATTGCCCATTTATTAATGAAATGGAATTACATAGATCCGGTTTTTATTGATGATTGTACTAGCAATTTTCCAGCTTATGCGGAAGTAATTCGCCATTATTCACCGGAGGTTGTCGCTAGTCGTTGTGGTATTAGTATTGAAGATTTAGAAACTGCTGCTAAATATTGGGGGAAATCAAAATCTGTACTTTCTTTATGGTCAATGGGTGTTAATCAATCTTCAGAAGGTACGGCTAAAGTTAGAACTATTATTAATTTGCATTTAATGACCGGACAAATTGGTAAACCTGGTGCTGGTCCCTTTTCTTTGACTGGTCAACCTAATGCTATGGGTGGTAGAGAAGCGGGAGGTTTATCACATTTATTACCCGGTTATCGATTAATAAAAAATCCACAGCACCGCGCAGAAGTTGAGAATTTTTGGGGTTTAAAAACAGGTCAAATTTCCCCTGTTCCGGGTTTAACTGCTTGGGAAATGATCACTGGTTTGGAAACTGGAAATGTGGGTTTATTGTGGATTGCTGCTACTAATCCCGCTGTGAGTATGCCAGATTTAGAACGCACTAAAAAAGCTTTATTAAAATCTCCTTTTACTATCTATCAAGATGCTTATTATCCTACCGAAACATCGGCTTATGCTCATGTTTTATTACCTGCGTCCCAATGGGGTGAAAAAGCTGGAATTATGACTAATTCGGAAAGAAGAGTAACTTTCTGTTCGGCTTTTCGTGAACCTCCCTCAGAAGCAAAAGCTGATTGGGAAATCTTCGCAGAAGTAGGTAAAAGATTGGGTTTTGCTGATAAGTTTAATTTCCAAAATTCGGCGGAAGTTTATCAAGAATTTGTCCAGTTAACTCGTCAGCGTCCTTGTGATATGTCTGGTTTAAGTCATGGGTTTTTAGCTGCACAAGGTCCCACTCATTGGCCTTATCCACAGGGTAGTAATTCAGAAACTAAGCGTCTATATACTAATTTACGCTTTCATACAATTGATGGACGCGCTAAATTTGGCGCTTATTATTCTCAAGGACTCGCTGAACCACCTGATCCCAACTATCCTTTTATATTAACTACTGGGAGATTATATGGTCATTGGCACACGCAAACACGCACTGGCAGAATTGAGAAAATTCGCAAACTGCACCCCCAACCATTTATCGAAATTCATCCCCGTGATGCTGCTAGTTTAGGTATTATTAATAATCAGTGGTTGGAAGTGCGATCGCGTCGTGGTACAACTAAGTTCCCTGCTAAGGTTACAAAAGCTATCTCCCCCGGTACTGTCTTTGTCCATATCCACTGGGGTAAACTATGGGCTGATGATGCAGAAGCTAATACTCTTACCCATTCAGCAGCTTGTCCTGATTCTTTACAGCCAGAATTAAAAGCTTGTGCTGTGCAATTAATCCCTATTGCTATAGAACCTACTCTGAAAAATTATCAACTTCAAGCATCTATATGATCATCACTGGATTATTAAATTCTTTGTAGCAAATTATCAAGTTGTTGCAGTTTAGCTGCTAATACACCACTGTTAATAAGTTCAGTAGCTTTGTCTATACCAGCTTGCATATCTGAACAAACTCCACTGCGCCATAAATAAAAACCACCATTCCAGAGGGCTGTCTGTCTTAATTCGTTCGCTTTTCCTGTTAAAATCCCCTGCATATCTGTAATAAGTTCTTCTGTGGTCGTCAGTGGCACATTTTTGGTTGTGAAGCCATATTCACGGGGTGGAAGTTGTAACCGGGTTAATGTTTCTGGCTTTGATGAAGATAAGCCAATAATGGCTGTGCGATCGCGTGGTAAATCACAACTACCTTCTAACCCTTTAATAAAAGTATATTTCTTGACTTCCCTTAAACCCAAAGCTACCTGAAACATTATTTCTGTGGGGGGATGAACAAAACCGGCAATAATATGAGCATCACCAGCATAAGGACACCAGATTAACTCCATTGTCGCTAATGGTGGACGTTTACCTAATTGCTCACGATATTCCCACAAAGTTTCATTTAAAGGAAAATGTTTAGTTGTATAAATAAAGCCAATTCCAGTTTCTTCAAAAACTTGCTGGGTTTGCTCTAATGATAAACTAGTCCAATTAATTCCTAAACCTTGCCAAATCTCAATTAAGGGTAAACCATATTTTGTCGGTAAGCGATTTCCCCCGTGCATAATTACAGCTTGTCCCGCAGCAGCTAATAATAAAGCTGTAATTATATTAATTGGTGCTGTACGGGTTCTACCATCATAAGGTACACCTAAAACAATCACTGGTTGAGCTATTGGTGACAATTTAGGACTTAATTCATCATAACTGTCTAACATCCCTGCTAATTCTTCGCCTGTGGGTCGTTTAATTCGGTGAGCAATTAAAAATGCCCCAATTTGCGCTGGTGTTGCTTCACCTAACAACATCATTTTTGTTCCAGTAGCAGCTTCAGCACGAGTTAAATTTTCTGATGTGTGATTTCCACTGCCTATTTTTTGGATAAATTCTTTAAATTTATTAGTCATTTGTTATTGGTTTGTTATCAATTATTATTGTTTTGCCATCAGATGTTATTGGTTTGTCATCAATTATTATTGTTTTGCTATCGTTTGCTATTTATTGACAAAACAATGTAATAGTATGCAGTCTACATCTCTTTTATTTTGGGAATGTTATCTTTGACAAGTTGCCAAAAATATTGTATAGGAGGAATATGGAGACGATCTTGAGTTGTTACCATCACTACTTGACGAGTCCAACTGGAAGCACCAGCTAAATCACTAGTTTCAGCTAAGGGACGAATTGCTAAAGTGGGATCATATCTAGCCTCCATTAATGCTGACTGGGGAAGTAATGCAATCAGTTCTTCTTGACGAACTACTCCCCGAAAGCCATCTAGAGTGTTTAGTTCTAAAGCTGCTTTTAGTGTAACTTTCATATATTCAAATTTATCTTGAATTAAACGTCGCATTCCATAACCATCCTTAAATACTACTTGAGGATAACGAATTAACTCCAACCAAGGGATAGATTCATATTCAGCTAGGGGATGATTTGCCGCGATAAGGACTTCTATAGGTTCTTCATACAGTAATTCTATAACCATTTCTTTGCCGAGGCTTGCAAAACGATTGTGCATAACAATTGCTAAATCTACTAAACCATCTTTAAGAACTTTGAGAGAACGATCACTTCCTAATGATGTAACTCGCAATTGTACCGCTGGATAATGGTGACAAAATTTTTGTAATACTGGTGGTAAGTAATAAGCACAAACTGAATGAATTGCAGCAATACATAGTTCTGGTTGTTTTCCCCCCATTAGATCTGCTAATTCCTGTGTAGCAGACTCCCATTCTTGACAGATTTTATGCACACGAGGAAGTAACTTTTCACCTGCTAAAGTCAATTTAGCATGGGTACTGCGATTGAATAATTCTACCTCCAAATCTGCTTCTAATGCCTGAATTTGCCTACTAATAGTTGATTGAGTCACACCACATTGTTTTGCTGCTTGTTGAAAGCTGCCAGTTTGCGCGATAGACAAAAAGGCTTGTAACTGCTCTAGACGCATTTTGATACAACCTGAGTATAAATTTATAGCTCTTATTAATTTAACGGGTTATGTGTATAATTTTAATTTAATTTAATTAATTTTCCAGGATTTAATTTACATAACCACATTAGCAAAAATACTTGATCGATAATATTGATAATATGGTTAATTGTCAAGAGTTAGCATCTTATCTAACCAAGTAAACGCTGTAGCAGGAAATAAGGAAGACAGAGAAGAATATTCTTCCTGCTGAATCCTGATTCCTGCTATACGAAAGCCTGGAAAGTATTAAATTGTTTGGACTAAGACTGAAGCGCCCTCAATTTTAACCTGGTAAGTTTTCAGGGGTTTTTTAGCAGGACTTTGCTTGATTTTGCCATCACGGGTAAATTCTGCACCATGACAGGGACAGACAAATTTATTTTCTTTTGCTTTCCAGTCAATGGTACAACCTTCATGGGTACAGGTAGGATTAACCGCAATCAAATTTTTTGTATCTTTAGATGTACCAATGACTAATACCGCGCCAATAGGGGAATTTTCCGCTAATAGTTGACCAGTTTTGTTTAATTGTGCCACAGTACCCACTTTTTGCCAGGGTTTGGTAGTAGGTCCAGGTTTAGCTGATGTTTTGCTTTCGGGAGAACAGGCCGCAATTGCGACAGGTAAGGAACTAGCTAAACAACCTAATCCTACCCAATTTATAAAGTCACGACGTTTCATATTTCCTAATGATCAATATGTGATTTTTTACTAGAATCTATTATTACTGGCAAAGATGGATAATGCATTATTTAATTATTGATTGGTGGTGATAGAATCAAGGGCGCAGACCCTGCGCTCCTACAGTTTTTGTAAATTTAAATTATAGAGACATTGACTCCGTTAGGAATGTGCTATCATGAATATGTATAACTAACAGTAGTTAAACCGCATAAATTCATGGATATTGCTGTAATTGTTAAGTTTCTCGCTCCCTGTCTGCCTTTTTTGCTGACTATGGGTAATAAAGCCGCAGAAGGTGCATCTCAAAAAGTCGGTGAGGATGTTTGGAATAGTGCTAAAGCGATTTGGGCTAAGTTATGGCCAAAGGTAGAAGCTAATAACGACGCTAAGAAAGCAGCAGCAGAAGCAGCTAAAAATCTAGAGGATGAAGATTTTCAAGGGGCTTTCCGTGCAGAATTGAAAAAGATTTTAACAGCAGATACCGCACTTGCTGAAGAAATTGCCAAGATTTTGGAAGAACAAAAATCTGATGATAGTTCTTCTGTTGTCAATGCTCAATCTTATGATGAGAGTACACAGATTATTACAGGACGTGATGTTGTGAGCCCAACCTATGATATGAGGAGAATTAATAACCCAAAGTAATTAATATCTATGGTGTTGACATTGCTGAAATACATAAGAAAGCAGCACTCATAGAAAGCAGCACCAAATCAGAATCACCGGGGATTCTCAAAGCGGGAAACCCTCGAAAAAACTTGGATTATTGGCAAGGACGAACAGAAGAAATTGCTAACTTAAAACTATGGTTAAATAATCAAAATATTTCTTTGATTGGCATTGAAGGCATTGGTGGAACTGGTAAATCAATGTTGGCGGCGAAAATCTATGAAGATGAAACTATAACGGGTTTTAGAAAACGTTTTTGGGCTGATGTTGATTATGGGGCAATTTTTACTGATGTGGCTACTCAAGTTTTACAAAAATTTGGTTATAAAGTCCCAAATCAAGAAATACAAGAAATAGAGTTAGTACAAACTTTGGTAAAATGTTTGCAATCAGGTGAATATTTATTGATTATTGATAACTTAGAAAGTCTTTTACAAACAGATGGAATTTGGGGAAGTCAATTCTATGAAGACTTTTTTAAAACTTGGGTAGAGTGTGGAGGTAAAAGTAAAGTAATTGTCACCACCAGACAAAGACCAGAATTACCGAAAAGATTTCAATGGCTACCCTTATCAGGTTTAAAAATAGCAGATGGGGTAGACCTATTAACAGCTTTAGGTATTCAAGGAAATTTAGAGGAATTTGTCAAATTAGTAGACGGTTATCCCTTGCTGTTGAAATTTGTGGCAGATTTATTAAAGGAAGAATATCCCCAAGACCCAAATTTAAAAAGATTGGAAAATTTAGGTTTGGGAAATTTGCAGCAATTATTAACAGATAAAAAAGTGGTTGGCCAGCACCGTCTGGAAAATGTGGGGATGGTGTTAGTATTAGATGCCAGTTTTGAGCGTTTGAATGAGTTACAAAAGTCTCTATTACAAAATATTAGTGTTTATCGTGGGGTCGTAAATGCTAAAGCCGCAATGGCTGTATGTTTAGCAAGTTCAGAAACAGAGATTGAGAGAGAATTAAGAAATCTTGTCAAGCGTTCTTTTTTATCAGAAAAATTGATTGATGATGGCAGATGGTTTGAGTTTCAGCCTGTGGTTTTGGTATATGTGCGATATAAGGCAGGTGATCAGACAGAAGCACATCAAAAAGCTATTAATTATTATCAGTCAATTGCTAAACAAAAACCTTGGCAAACTAAAGATGATATTCAGGAATATTTAGAAATCTTTTATCATTTTTACCAGTTGCAAGATTATGAATCTGCATTTGAAGAAATTGGGAATTGCAATGATTGTCTCAGTTACACAGACAAATGGGAACTATATGGACAGTTAGTTAGTAAATGGAAAGAAATTGGGAATATAAACAACTATAATTATCTGGATTCTCTCATTGAATTAAGCCAGGCTTACTTAGTTTTCGGTAAGTACGCAGAAGGTTCAGAGTTATGCCTAGAAGGTTTAGAAATAGCTCGAAAAATAGGCGATGTTTTTGGAGAAACTAATTTTTTAATCAATTTAGGAAATTTTCTCCATTATTTAAAGAATTATGAACTAGCAATCAATTATTTAAAGAATTATGAACTAGCAATCAATTCCTTACAGGAGTGTTACGAAGTAGCAAATATTCCAGCTAATACTCTGAACCAAAAGATTTGTTTAAACAAAAGTATTTGCTTAAATATCTTAGGCAACGTTTACAATTCTTTAGGTGAAGAACACAACTCTCCCAACTATCACGAAGAGGCAATTAAGTTATTCCAGAAATCTTTGCAAATAAAAAGAGAAATAGGTGGTCATAGGAAAGGTGAAGGTAGTTGCTACCTTGGTTTAGGAAATGCTTACAACTTATTGAAACAATACGAACAGGCAGATAATTTCTATCAGCAGTCTTTGGAAATATCCAGGGAAACAGGCGCTAGATTAGATGAAGGTGGTTGCTTAAACAATTTAGGCGAAATTCACAAATCTCTGGGAGACTACCAAACGGCAATTATATTTTATGAGCAGTCTTTGGATATTAAAAAGGATATAGGGGATATTCAGGGAGAAGCAAATGCTTGGTTTAATTTAGGTCTGTCCTTAGAAAAAGTGGATAGGGAACAAGATGCACTGGGGGCTTATCGCAATGCGCGGGAACTGTATCAGACAATGGGACTTGATACCGATGTGCAAAATTGTAACAATGCAATTGAACGTCTTTCTCAACCTAAAAAACCTCTAGTTTCTCAGCGTGGGTTTTGGGGTTGGTTGCGTCGGTTTTGGCGTTGGCTACGGGGTTGGTTTCGGCGATAAATAAAATCTGTTGAGTTATAATTAATCTAATGTGTTAATTCCCAAATCTTTGAAAATTATAGTTTCAAATTTATGAACAGCCAAACTATTCCTCAAATTATTCCTAAAAAGGATATTACTGAGTATTTCAATTTTCTTTTTCCTGGAGATATTAGACTAAAAAACTCCAGAATAGGAATTGAGGCAATACTTTATGAATACATTGATTGTGGAGCAAAAGTATAAGGAAATGACCATTAAATATTTGATTGATGAAAATATCAATCCTTTATATCCAAAACAAATTAAACTCAAAGAACCTGATATTGTTGTTCAGGTAATAGGAGAAACAGGAATACCACAGAAAGGGACACTTGATCCTGAAATTCTCTGTTGGTGTGAATCGTCTTGGTATGAATTTAGAGCAAATTGCTGAAGTCACAGAATTATCTGTTGAACAAGTTCGAGCTTTACAACAAGAAATTCAATCATTGTAAAACTGAGTATTTGTAGTGATCATTCATTTTTAAGGTTAATACATTACTGACGATTTTTCAGCTACCTTAAATAACGTTCCAGTAATTATGGCTTTTTTTACTAGAGAACCCATAAAAATAAAGCATAATTAACCTTTATAACCATTAACCAACAAAACCACCATGAACACACCACCCCTCCGCGTCGGAGTCCTGGGATTTGGCGGACTCGGACAAGCAGCAGCAAAACTCCTGACCAGTAAACGGGAAATGATCCTTGTCGCCGTTGCAGATCAAAAAGGCTACGCATACTCCACAGAAGGATTAAACACTCAAGCTTGTATTACCACATACCAAACCCAAGGAACAGTCGGTTATTTAGAACCAGTTGGGACCCTAAGCAATAACAGCATTCAAGATTTAATTCAAGCTACAGGTGACACTGTCAATGGTTATTTCCTGTCCCTACCCAACCTCCCCAACGATTTTATCCCCTCCGTCGCCAAAGAATTTATCAAAGCCGCTTGGAAAGGTGTCCTAGTCGATGCCATAAAACGCACCAGTGCAGTAGAACAACTCCTGGCCATGAAAAACGAACTACAAGCCGCTGGTATTACCTACATGACCGGCTGTGGCGCAACTCCTGGACTATTAACCGCCGCCGCCGCCTTAGCCGCCCAAAGTTACGCGGAAATTCACAATGTGGAAATTACCTTTGGTGTGGGAATTGCTAACTGGGAAGCCTACCGCGCCACCGTGCGGGAAGACATTGGACACATACCTGGTTATAGTGTAGAAGCCGCTAAAGCCATGACTGACGCAGAGGTAGAAGCATTATTAGATCAAACCAACGGCGTGTTAACCCTGAAAAACATGGAACACGCCGATGATATTATGTTAGAAATTGCCGGAATTTGTTCACGGGACAGAGTAACTGTAGGTGGTGTAGTTGATACCCGTAACCCTAAAAAGCCCCTGAGTACCAATGTAAAAGTGACAGGACGTACTTTTGAGGGTAAGATATCCACCCACACCTTTACATTAGGCGATGAAACCAGCATGGCCGCCAACGTCTGTGGACCTGCCTTTGGTTATCTCAAAGCTGGTCAGGAATTACATCAACGCGGTATTTCGGGTTTATTCACAGCAGCAGAAATCATGCCTAAGTTTGTAAAATAGGTAATTGGTAATATAACAATATACCCGACCCTTAAAGAAGTCGGGTATACTTCTAAAAGTACCCAATTTCTTCTCGCAAAACTCCATTAATTGCTTCTGCTGTAGCTGTTGAAATTAGCTGATAAATAAATCTTATGATTGCTACTGACATAAACCCTATTAGCACCGTCAATAATACTACTAAGTGATAAAAAGTTTATATCCCCCTGTAACCCGTAAAAAATGGCAAATTAAGAAAATTAAGCTAATTTTAAATTATTGATATCCTATTATCTTTAACAACAGTGATCTTGTACCACTGCTAGATAAGTTAAAGATGGAAATAATCGGTAATTAACTCTTAAAGGTGGCTTCTAGCATTCTCATGGATGATCATTTTACCTGAAGTTAAGAAAATTTCCACCCCTGCTGGTCAGTTTGTGTAAGTATACAATCACTACTTAGGCGAGATATTTCATCTTGACATTTCACAAAAATTAACTCAACTTGACTATTTAGCTGGATAGCTATTATTTATTTTAAATTTCCATGTCAACTCTCGTTATCGTTGAATCTCCCACAAAAGCTCGCACTATTCGCAACTACCTACCGAATGACTATCGGGTAGAAGCTTCTATGGGTCATGTTCGTGACCTTCCCCAGTCGGCCAGCGAAATTCCCGCGGCCGTCAAAGGAGAAAAATGGGCGCAGCTTGGGGTAAATGTAGAAGCTGATTTTGAACCGATTTATGTAGTTCCCAAAGACAAAAAGAAAATTGTTACCCAGCTTAAAGAAGCTCTCAAGGGCGTAAGTGAACTGATTCTGGCTACTGACGAAGACCGGGAAGGAGAAAGTATTAGTTGGCATTTATACCAATTACTTAAGCCTAAAGTGCCAACAAAGCGCATGGTATTCCATGAAATTACTAAGGAAGCTATTCAAAAAGCTTTGAAGGACTGTCGTAATATTGATGAGCAGTTAGTTCGCGCTCAAGAAACCCGACGCATTTTAGACCGATTAGTAGGATATACCCTATCTCCGCTGCTATGGAAAAAAATTGCTTGGGGATTATCCGCTGGTAGAGTACAATCTGTAGCAGTACGCTTATTAGTAACTAAGGAACGACAACGGCGAGCTTTTCATGAAGGCACCTATTGGGATTTAAAAGCCAGTCTAGAACATGAAAAAAGTCCATTTAGCGCGGTTCTGGTAACTCTTGGCGGTACGAAAGTTGCCACAGGCAGCGATTTTGACCCCACAACTGGCAGAATTACCGCAGGTCGCAATGTCGTCTTGCTCAATGAAGAAGAAGCGGAAGCCCTAAAAGCCCGCTTAGAAGGGAAAACTTGGACAGTGACGGATATGGAAGAACGTCCTGTAATTCGCAAACCAGCACCACCATTTACAACTTCTACATTACAACAAGAATCTAACCGCAAATTGCGTTTATCAGCACGGGATACGATGCGAGTCGCTCAGAATTTGTATGAGCAAGGCTATATTACCTATATGCGAACCGACTCCGTACATTTATCTGACCAAGCGATATCCGCCGCTCGCGCTTGTGTAGAACAAAAATACGGTAAACAATATCTGAGTCCCCAACCTAGACAATACACAACTAAATCTAAGGGTGCTCAAGAAGCTCATGAAGCGATTCGTCCCGCTGGTAGCAGTTTTCGTACCCCCCAAGAAACCGGTTTAGCTGGACGGGAATTTTCTGTATATGATTTGATTTGGAAACGCACCGTCGCCTCACAAATGGCTGATTCTCGTCAAACTCAAGTTACTGTGCAAATCCAAGTAGAAGAAGCTGGCTTTCGTTCTTCTGGTAAACGCATAGACTTTCCTGGCTACCTTCGCGCCTACGTCGAAGGTTCGGATGATCCTGATGCTGCTTTAGAAGATCAAGAAGTAATTCTACCTAATTTAAAAGTTGGTGATCATCCTCAATGCAACGAACTGGAAGCAGTCGGCCACGAAACCCAACCTCCCGCCCGTTATACTGAAGCAACTTTAGTGAAAACCTTAGAAAGTGAAGGTATTGGTCGTCCTAGTACCTACGCCAGCATTATTGGGACAATCATTGATAAAGATTACGCCCAATTGGTGAATAATGCCTTAATTCCCACTTTCACGGCTTTTGCTGTCACTGATTTACTGGAAAAACATTTTCCAGATATTGTTGACCCTAGTTTTACCTCTAAAATGGAGCAAACCTTAGATGAAATTTCCACAGGTGAAGCTCAATGGCTACCATACCTAAAGAAATTTTATCTTGGTGAACAAGGTCTAGAAACTTTGGTGCGAGAACAAGAAACCGAAATTGATGCTACCAAGGCTAGAACTGTAGAATTAGAAAATTTAGATGCTAAAGTCCGAATTGGTAAATATGGTCCTTACATTGAAGTTACCAATGGTGAAGAAGTAATTACCGCTTCTATCCCCAAAAACCTCACCCCGGCTGACCTTAACCCTAAACAGGTGGAAATCCTCCTCAAACAAAAAACCGTAGGACCAGACCAACTTGGTCGCCACCCGGAAACTGGAGAACCAATTTATATTAAACTGGGTACTTATGGTCCCTACGTTCAATTAGGTGATAAAACTGAGGAAAATCCTAAACCCAAACAAGCTTCTTTACTCAAAGGTGTAACCCCGGAAACTCTCACTCTAGAAATGGCTGTGGGTTTATTGTCTCTACCCCGTGCTTTGGGAACTCACCCGGAAACTGGAGGTAAAGTCCAAGCTAGTTTGGGACGATTTGGCCCCTATGTAGTCCATGACCAAGGGAAAGAAGGAAAAGACTACCGTTCTCTAAAATCTACGGATGATGTCTTGACAATTTCCCTAAATCGTGCTCTAGAATTATTGGCAGAACCGAAAAAAGGACGTACAGCCAGCAAAAGTAAGTCAAAGGAAGCTTTGCGGGAGTTGGGTCTACATCCAGAAGATGATTCGCCAATTAATATCTATGATGGTCCCTATGGTCCTTACATTAAACATGGGAAAACTAATGCCAGTATTCCTGAAGGTGAAACGGTGGAAAATATAACTTTGTCTACGGCTATTGAATTACTCTCTGCTAAAATATCTACAAAATCTCCACGCAAAACAACTAAGTCAACAACTACTAGAGGGAAAAAGAAAGACCCATAAACCTAGATTTGGGGGAGTAGGGAAAAATTTTTTTTCTTCCTTCTTCCTGCTTCTCACTCGGTAATTTATTTCCCTATCACTAATTACCCATTACTAATTGTGAATGTGATAATGTAAGAAGTGAGGGAAAACACAAAACTAAAATTTCCTTGTAGTTCATACCAGACTTATGGAAATGTGTCAACCTTTTTAAGGGCTAAAGGTGCAATCATACACCAGTTTCTGCGACCCGGTTAAATAAAATTGAGGTACTATCCCAGGAGCGGTCAGTTTAATGGATTATATAGAAAAGGTACTGGAAAAGCTAAAGGAATTAGCTCGGAAGTTGATTGATAGTCTGCTAGGACCAGAGGTGGAATCAGAACCGGAACTGATTCCAATTCCGGTACATGAGCGTTCTACACGTCGACGCTAAAATTCTCGGAGTGTGGGGGTTGAATTTGTCAGCTTTAAGTATTCTTGTACTGCATGGTCCAAACCTAAATTTGCTAGGACTCAGAGAACCTGGAATTTATGGTTCTTTAACAATGTCTGAAATTAATCGCTTGTTAGAGTCCAAAGCTATGGAATTACAGGTAAATATATCAGCCATGCAGTCAAATCATGAGGGGTTTTTAGTAGATGCTATTCATGGGTCTTTAGGAAAACATCAGGGGATTGTCATTAATGCTGGAGCTTATACTCATACTAGTGTAGCTCTGCGAGATGCGATCGCTGCTGTTAATTTACCTACTGTTGAAGTACATCTAAGTAATATTTATCGTCGGGAAGATTTCCGCCATCATTCTTATATCGCACCAGTGGTAATTGGTCAAATTAGTGGTTTTGGATCTCAAAGCTATTTGTTAGGCTTGGAAGCACTGGTGTACTATTTAAGGCAATAGGTAATTCGTAATTCGTAATTCGTAATTCGTAATTCGTAATTCGTAATTCGTAATTCGTAATTCGTAATTCGTAATTCGTAATTCGTAATTCGTAATAACAACTGACAACTAACCTATTAAAATTATGCGTTATCCTCTCATTAATCGGGTTAGAGGGGCTTTTTTGGGAGCTTTTTTAGGAGAGAGTTTATCTAACCCGAAGAGTTCTACTTTGGGTAGAATTGCGGTTTTGGGGACAGAAAGTTTAATTCGTTTAGGTAAGTTAGATGTGGATGATTGGTTAAAACGACAACAACAAACAGGTATTAAATTACAACCAAATATTGATTCCTGGGGACAAATAATTCTCGCTACATTACCAGTAGTGATTTTTTTCCATGAAAATCCTGTAAAGATGGCAGAAAATATCCTAGAATTGCAACAAATATTTAACTGGCAACATGAGTCAGTCATAAAAGATGCTAGTTTGATTATAGGATATGCGATCGCTCAGTCCCTGAATGAAAAACTTAACCCCCGGACACTAATTTCCGAAATCGTGAGTTTTTTAGATCAAACATCAAATCCTTCATCTTCTTCTATACCACAACAATTGATAAAAGTCAATAATTTGTTACAAACTGTTACAGGAATAGAAATAGCACAAAGGGAACTAACCAGTCCAGAAAAATTGATTAGCAATATTAGTTTAGCTTTCTACTGCTTTTTGAGTACCTTAGAAGACTTTTCTCTTACCGTATTACGAGCTAATCAAAATCACGAATTTGCTAATCAAAATATTACAGGTGCAATTGCTGGAACATTATCAGGTACATATAATAGTATAGTGAGTATACCTGTAAATTGGCAAATTTCCCCCTCAGTCACCAACTCTCCTGTATGGGGACTTGAGAATTTTGCCCAGATGTTAAAATTAACCGATACAATGATGGCGGTGTGGTCTGGAGTTTATAACTGTGGTGATAATTTTGGTGAATGTGTAGAGACAGGATATACTGTTTTTGCGGCTCCTCATATTATCCGTAGACGTTGAGTTAATTTAATTTTTGTGAATTATGAAGTTAATTATCTAATAAACTTGGAGACTTTCGTATTTAACCCTGCTGAGGGTCAAGTACGAACCGCTATTCCTCCCTAAGTTATTAAACAACTTCGGTCGTGTTCGCAGTAGCGTACCGGAGGTATCAGCCATATTTGGGGTATTTCGCGGCAGAAAAGATGAAAACGCAGCAATTTTTCCAGTCCTTGAGTCAACATTTAAGGCAATGGCAACAAAAGTATAAAGTGCTATTCCGTGAAGGAAAGCATTCAAGTAAACTGCATGGGAATTTTTTGAGGAATCTACCTCTATATTTATCAGCAAAGAGTCATCAAGGCAAACAAGGTAAACAAAGACAGACTCAACAATCAACTGCTAAATTAGTGAGGAAAACTGGTAGCATTGATAAATTTATTTTTAGATGGGTGCATCAAAAACGCTCGTCAATAGTTTTGGTATTGGCAATATTATCATTAACAAGTGTAGTAGGTCATGATTTATATAATCAACCAAGAGTGAAAGTTGATAGTATTGCTTTACAAACATTTATTGCTCCAAATACAGATAATATTGAAGATCGGCAAGAGACAGAACAAAAACGAAAAGATGTTATAAATAGTTATGTGCCAATCTTGATGACTGATAACCAAATAAATCAGCAAATCAATGATCAATTGGCAGAAATTTTAAATATGGGTGATCAAGTGCGGGGAATAGTTGGTGTTTTTCCGTTTTTTGATAGTTCAGTTTTATCTATTTCTACTCAACGTTATCTACGGACTTTTCCTGAATCAGAATGGCAAAAGTTAAAAGGGATTTTAGAAAATAATAGAAAGCAAAATTTAAGACAAAAAAATTCAAAATTTTTGTTGCCTTCGCAAATTTTCAGTAATGGTAAATCAATATCTAATTCATCAAGTTTTCCGGGTTTACCATTTTCTCGAACTTCTTCTGATGATGAAAACCATGGTAATGAAGCTACTTTTATTCAAGCGTTGTCAGAACTGCAAACTTATCAATTTTCTGCACCAGAACCTGATTTCTCGAAGCTGATTACCCAAATATCGAAAGTTAGAGAAGGATATAATCTAGCTATTGATAAAGCCTTGCAAATAGAAACCGGGCAAGTCAAAAAACCTCACACAGCACCTATTATTTTAGAGTTAACTGATAATGATTGGGTGAAAACACAGGTGGGAATTCGTAAAATTGCCGAGCGGATTCTTGCCCAGGGTATACCTGTTGGCTTGCCCAAAACTATTTTGAAGAATGCGGTTAGTTTGCAAGTAGAATTATCTGTACCTAGTGAAGCTGAACCATTAGCAAAAAATTTATTATTAGCGGTATTACAACCAAATCTTAAACAAGATGAGGCAGAAACTAAACAAAAAGCTGAACTGGTAGCTAAGACAATACCATCTGTAATTGTACCGATGAAAAAAGGTGAGGTAATTGTCAAAAAAGGCGAAAAGATTACAAACAGAAAATTTCAGATATTAGAACATTATCGCTTAATTGTCCGCCAAATAAATTGGATGGGTTTAACAATTGTAGCAGTGGTTGTGACTCTAGGAGTTTGGGTTTTTGCGTGGTTAGAAAGAAAAAGTCATAACTATTTGCGACAACGCGATCGCTTGTTAGTTTTACTACTTACCCTGACTGTTCCCGGAGTATTAGCCATGGGTTTACCTTATACTACTTGGAGTGCTATTGGTTTATTATTAGGCAGTTTCTATGGACCAACTGTAGGTATGACTGTGGTGGGGCTGTTGTCGCTAATATCACCAGTTACTACAAGTATAAATATTCTTGTATTACTGTCTGGGGCTGTGGGAGGGATATTAAGTAGTTATGTAGCGCATAGATTGCGATCGCGGGAAGAATTGGCATTATTAGGTATTATCACGGCCTTAACCCAAGGGACTGTATTCTTATTATTAAAAATCCTCACTGGTGGGGTGTTTGGTTCAGGTTGGTATATCATCCAAGAAGCTGGTTTATTTGCGGTATCTGGGCTGTCTTGGAGTATTGTGGCTTTGGGTTTAAGTCCTTATTTAGAAACGCTGTTTGATGTAATTACCCCCATCCGTTTAGCAGAATTAGCTAACCCCAATCGTCCATTATTAAAACGACTAGCTACAGAAACTCCAGGAACTTTTCAACATACCTTATTAGTGGCAACTCTAGCTGAGGCTGCGGCTAAAGAATTGGGCTGTAATGTGGAATTAGTGAGGGCTGGAACGCTGTATCATGATATTGGCAAGATGCACGATCCTTTAGGATTTATAGAAAATCAAATCGGCAGTCCCAATAAACATGAAACAGAAATTAAAGATCCTTGGAAAAGTGCCGCATTGATTAAAAAGCACGTTACCGAAGGGTTAGTTATGGCCAAAAAACATAGTTTACCAACAGCAATTCAGGCTTTTATTCCCGAACATCAAGGAACAATGGCGATCGCCTATTTTTATCATCAAGCCCAACAAATAGCCCAAGAAAATCCGCAGATCATTGTCGATAAAGCCGATTTTTGTTATGATGGACCCATACCCCAATCACGGGAAACAGGTATTGTTATGTTGGCAGATTCTTGTGAAGCTGCATTACGTAGTCTCAAAGATGCAACCCCAGAAAAAGCATTAAATATGCTCAATAATATTTTGCGGGCAAAATGGCAAGATGATCAATTAATAGATTCAGGTTTGACAAGGGCCGAAATGCCAAAAATTGCTCGAATCTTTGTGGATGTTTGGCAACAATTTCATCATAAACGCATTGCTTATCCTAAAGCAAAAGCTGGTAATTCTTAATTACAGCACATTCCGCTTGACCGAAATACACCATCAGCGGGTAAGAGACCCGCACCACAAGAGTTTTATTATTAATATCTGTACTTTATAACACCGGGAACTGCTGTAAGATGAAGCTGCATGAGAACTTTAGGAATAATTGAACGCCGATGAACGCCGATGAACGCCGATGCAGATGAATTGTATGCTATATTCACACTTAATGTTAAACTAGAGATAGAAAAATCACAATAGGACAATTATGATGAGCGATCGTGATTATACCTTAATTATTGACAAAAGTGGTAGTATGTCCACACCTGACCAAGCGGGTGGAAGAACTAGATGGCAAATAGCCCAAGAGTCTACTATCGCTTTAGCCAGAAAGTGTGAAGAATTTGATCCTGATGGCATTACAGTTTACGTATTTTCCGGCAAATTTAAACGTTATGATAATGTTACTACTGCCAAAGTAGCCCAAATATTTCAGGAGAATGATCCAGCAGGAACAACCAATTTAGGAAGTGTACTCCAAGATGCCCTAAATAATTACTTCCAGCGCAAAGCCGCAGGTCAAACTAAACCTAATGGAGAAACCATTTTAGTGATTACTGATGGTGAACCAGATGATCGCAAAGCGGTATTTGAAATTATCATCAGTGCTACCCGACAAATGGAAAAGGATGAAGAATTAGGAATTTCCATGATTCAAGTCGGTTCAGATCCTCAAGCTACCAAATTTCTTAAAGCTTTGGATGATCAATTACAAAGTGTCGGTGCTAAATTTGATATTTGTGATACAATAACTCTGGATGATTTAGAAGACATGAGTTTAACTGATGTTTTAATGAATGCTATCACAGATTAATTAACAGAAATTACTAATATCTGGAGAGTTTAGTCATGCTAGAAAACCGTGATTACACCTTGATTATTGATAAGAGCGGTAGCATGGCTACCCCAGATCAAAAAGGTGGGAGAAGTAGATGGGTAGCAGCACAAGAATCAACTTTAGCATTAGCAAGTAAATGTGAACAGTTTGATCCTGATGGTATTACCATTTACTTATTTTCTGGAAAATTTAAACGTTATGATAATGTGACATCTGCCAAAGTAACGCAAATTTTCACTGAAAATGATCCTTCAGGAACAACGGATTTAGCAGGTGTTTTGAAAAACGCTACTGATGATTATTTACAACGCAAAGCAGCAGGTCAAACTAAACCCAATGGGGAAACAATTTTAGTAGTTACTGACGGTGAACCAGATGATCGTAAAGCCGTCATGAGGGTAATTATTGAAGTTTCTCGTCGTTTGGATAGAGATGAAGAATTAGCTATTTCTTTTATCCAAGTGGGGAATGATGCTCAAGCTACTCGCTTTTTGAAAATCTTGGATGATGAACTACAAAGTGCAGGTGCTAAGTTTGATATTTGCGACACTATCACAATGGATGATATGGAAGATATGAGTTTATCAGAAGTTTTACTCAATGCCATTAATGACTAGTAAGCTCATGAATTGAAAGTTAGAAATTCAAAATTAAACAATTATATCCCTAGCTTTCTACATTAATCCATCATTTATTGATAAGATCAGAAAAGAAGTTAGGGATATTATATTTTGTACACAGGAATTACAAATATGGATGCAATTGACAAGCTATTAGCTGAACTCAAAACTGAATATATAGAAGCAAAAACTCCACCAGCACAAAATAATTTAACCCCAGTTAAATTGATTTCACCGACAATAAAATCTGATGTATTCACAGATAATTTATTATCAAAAGTAAAAGCTGATATTTTGGCAAAAGATGCGGCGGTCGCACTGCAAAAACAAGAAGAATTAACACAGGAAAAAATTCGTCAAGAAAACCTTCAAGCTAAACAAAAAGCAGTTTTAGAAAAATCTGCTAAACAATGGTTAGCTAAATTAGATCCATTATCACCAGAAGGGATATGGTTTGAAAAATTTGCTCAAGGTTATCCTAACAGATTACTAGCCGCAATTGATTATTTACAAACTAATTCTTAATCAAAGATTCAGAACAGTAAATTTTTTTTATATACACAAAATAGAAAATTAAAATTTTTCCCCTTGTTCCTGTTCCCTTCTCAGTTTAGGATAACAAGTACCTAGCACTTTTAGCTTGAGTGAGGTACACCATGAGCAAGATGACCGCACCACAAGAGTTTAATTATTGATATCTGTAATTCATAATAGCGGGAACTGCTGTAAGAACTGGAAAAACAAAGAATCAGAAAAAATCAGTTAAATGATCAATTCTGATTTCTGCATTCACAGACTAAAATGGCATTTTTTCATTAACAGGAAAATGCTCATCGTCTTCCTTTTCCTCTTCGTCTTCTTCTGAGTTTAACACGATTCGGGATGCAGAATATGGAAATAAATTTTGAAATCCAGTCAACCGTTCTTTTAATAATGCTTCTGGTGCAGTATTCCAAAGACTTTCATAATAGAAAAAAGCCACTCCCAGTCCCCGTTGCTGGGCAGCACGGACTTGAGATTGAATCTGTTCAATTGATACAGATTTAGTTCTTAAACCTGCCATGATACCGATTCCCGTAGGGATTCTTTGTTTTACCTCTTCCATTTCTGGACGAGAAAGCTTATCAACAAAATGATCTAAATTCTCCCGATAAACTTGCATAATTAACTCATCTACTATGTCTAATCGTACCCAATTCAACCAATCTTGGAGTTGAAATTTATAAGCATGATCATAGTAATTAGGAGAGACAGAGAAAATCATTTTCGGTTTTATCTGTTTAACCGTTTGGTTAAGTCTTACCATAAATTCTGTAATTTTATTGGCCCGCCAATTTACCCATTCTGGATTTTGAGGATCACTTGGTGGAGTTTTTTTGGTTTCTTGTTGATATAAGGCAACTGTATATTTATCGTAGCCAAATTCAGAAGGTAAACTGGTATGATCATCAAATTGGATGCCATCAAGATTATATTTATTAGTAAGTTCCACTAGCAGGTCGCTAATAAACTGTTGTACTTCTGGATGAAATGGATTTAACCATGAAACTTCACCACCAGCGCTAATAGATGTTTGACTACCATCTTTTTTTTGTGTTAACCATTCTGGCTTATTCATTGCTAATTCTGAACTGGGAGGAGTCATAAACCCAAATTCAAACCAAGGAATTACCAATAAATTTTGCCGATGAGATTTATCAATTAAATCGGCAAGAATATCATGTCCATCTAAGCCTTGAAATACAAAGGGTTGAATTTCTAAACGCCTGGCTACAGCACTAGGATACATGACATAACCAGAATTCCAAACGACAGGATAGATAGTGTTAAAATTGAGTTTTTGCAGTTGTGTTACAGCTTCCTGAACTTTAGTCCTATCTTTGAGAACGTCTAGATCATTATTTGTCATCCACACACCACGAATTTCTGGACGTGATATTTCTTGCGCGGTAACAGATGTAAAGATATTTCCCCGGAAAACCACGAGTAAGGAAATTAAAAATAAGGGCAGAAATAACCTTTTCAGTAATTTCTGAGAACCTCTATGGAAATTGAATTTCATTGTAATTTAACAGTATTGGAATGATATAGCAGTTCCCAGGCTCGTAAGGTATAAAGTTTTTTAGTTTTAGGGAACAGTGAACAGTGAACAAGGAATAAATTGGTGTGTACTTCATTAAACCAGGAAATGCTATAATGATATAAGTAGGTTGACCTTAAAAATTGTCGTTATGGTAATAGATAATTGGCAATAAGTAAGAGTAAAGAAGTGATCAGGGATTTTACAGTTCTTTACGCAGTTTGGTTTTATTGTGTTAACCTACTTAGAACATATAGAATAAATTCATCCAAAAAAATAGTTATAATTGCTGAGTTTGAGAAAAAATCCAGAAATTGTAGTTTTTACCACCTTCCGATTTTTCTCCATTCCCAGCATTTACAACTTAGTCACCATTACCAAACCGCTTAATTAAATCCTCAGGACGCAGATTAGCAACAAATTCGCGGAAAGCTTCCTGTTCAGCCTCATCAGCATCACGATCCACGGGAATAGAAGCATCAGCCACTACCTCCTCCATCACCCAAATAGGAGTATTTGTACGAAGAGCAATAGCGATCGCATCACTAGGACGGGCATCAATTTCTTTTTTAACATCTCCTTGTTGTAAAATCAACGCAGCATAAAAAGTATCTTTTTGCAAAGTATGAATAATAACTTTATCTAAAGTCATATTCCATGCTTCCAGCATATTCACCATCAGATCATGGGTTAAAGGTCGAGGAGGCTTTTGATTTTCCATTGCCCCCATAATTGCCCTTGCTTGTTCCTGACCTATGTAAATGGGCAAAGCGCGACGATCTGAACCATCCTTCAGAAGTACAATCGGGCTACGAGTAATCGCATCCAATGCTATACCAGCGACTTTCATTTCTATCATTGGTTCAGCCTCTAAAATTCTTTAATCGCTTGGAACTATGTTGCATATAACCCTCTTCTTTAGTTTTTTCACAAGACAGAAATAAACATAGGACTTTTCTTGTTTATAATACTTCCATTAAACTCCGATAGCGTAGCAGGGAATAAGCCATAATTTTAGTTAATGAAAAAATTAAGTTAACTCAAGCCCGGACGTTGATATACCTCTCTAGTGAACAGGTATAGACAAATCCATTTTTCACCGACTCTGACAACTAATTTATTCATCCTTCATACATATTTTATCCTGATTTTAATTTCCTGAGGCCAGTGTGTCTGGAAATTGATGCTAATATATTAATATTCATTGACCAAAATCAGGAAAAAAATTAAACTTGCGGGCTTTAGATTTTTTCCGAGAACTATTAGTTAATTTCCGCCAAAATTAGGCAATAAATAAAATTATTTTCGTAAAAGCTGTGTTTACAGGATTAATTCAAGGTTTAGGAACAATAAAACCCTTAACGGGAGATTCATGGCAAATTAGTTATCGAGATCCTGCTAAAATGATCATTGAGGATTTGGCCTATGGTGACAGTGTGGCAGTAGATGGAGTCTGCTTAACAGTTGAAAATATCCTAAAAGATGGATTTATTGCCACCGCTTCACCGGAAACCCTCCGCCGCACAACATTAGATAAAGAAGAAATTCAACAAAGATATGTCAACTTAGAGGCATCACTGCGAGTAGGAGGTAAAGTCGGCGGTCATTTTGTTATGGGTCACGTAGATGGAATTGGTCAACTCATCACATCTGAACAAACTGCCAGTTCCTGGGAAATGACCTTTGTTGCCCCACAGACCATCACCCGGTATATAGTTCCTAAAGGTAGCATTGCCGTCAATGGTATCAGCCTCACCGTAGCTGAATATCAATCAGAATCATCTCAATTTACCGTCGCCGTCATACCCCTGACCTATAGCGAAACCAATCTCAGTCATTTAGTAGCAGGTAGTTGGGTAAATCTGGAAGGAGACATTCTGGGTAAATACGTAGAAAAATTCCTCACTCCTGGAAATAATCACCATCGACAAGAGGAAATTACAACTACATTCCTAGCAGAAAACGGATATTTATAAAGGGAATAGGAGTTAGCAATTAGAAAGGGGAAGATTCCCCACTATTCCTACCCCTACTCCCTGCCCAAATTACCGAGCTTGGGCGGTTTTTATTCCTTCCGTTCCTTGTGCTAACTCGCTAACTCCACCTTGTAACTGTATACTTGGGTCTACAGCAATCCATCCATTTTGAGTCAGGTGACGGATTTCAAAGTGCAAATGAGGACCAGTAGAGTTACCAGTGCTACCAACTCGACCAATGACAGTTCCTGGTTCTACCCATTGACCAGGTTGAACAAAGATATCTGACATATGCCCATACAGACTCTGTTGAGCAGAACCGTGATTAATGATTACAGCTAAACCATAACCACCTAACCAATTAGCTGATTCTACTTGACCTTTAGCCGCTGCTAAAATTGGTGTTCCCGTGGGCGCACCAAAATCTGTACCAGCGTGAAAACGGCGATCGCCTGTGATAGGATGAACTCGCCAGCCAAATAAAGACGTAATTGGTGCAGCCACCGACAGCGGGAAAACTACTCCCGAACCACCACCCGCGCCACGATAGGCCAGGGTATTAGTATAAGGAACTTCAGGTAAAACTGAGGCCAGGGAGAAGTCATAAGACACCATACTAGGACGAGGTGCAATATTACCCTCTATCATTGGTGCGGGTAAACTACCTACCTGAGGAGGGATAGGATTAGCTCTCACTGTTGTTGTACTAAATTCCCCGGGACTGGGAATAAAGCGATTAGCTTGATAGTTAGCCTTTGTATGACTGCTGCTGTTAGGTTTAGAAATCCGCCAATTATTTTCCGGTTGACTAATTTTGCTGACACTACTAGCAACTGTCTGAGCCAAATTCTTACTTTGATTACTGTTAGCAGTTATAGTTTTCCAGCCTAATTTCTTTTGACCAGAAACTGGAACTAATTTAGCAACTTCACTTTTCTTCAGCCAAGTTGGTGATGATTCTTTAGACTTAGCCACAGTCGGAGTTTGTGTAGCTTTAGCGCAAGTTCTAGATACAGTTGCACCACAACTACTAGAACGCTCTGTCACTACTACAGAACTAGGAGGTTCATAGTTACTTTCTCCACCACTATTGTACTCATTTGTATCAATATAAGCGTTATTAGAATCCTTGGGTTTGTTTTCTGTATCCTTAGCAGTGTCTTGAGAAATATTCTTTGTTTGAGAGACTTGTGGCAGTTTTTTTACAGTATCAACCTCACTAACGCTAGTAGTGGGTCGAGTATCTTCACCTTTAGGTTGAGAAATTCTAATACTAGCAGTGGGTCGAGTATCTTCACCTTTAGGTTGAGAAATTCTAACACTAGTAGTGGGTCGAGTATCTTCACCTTTAGGTTGAGAAATTCTAACACTAGTAGTGGGTCGAGTATCTTCACCTTCAGAAACACTCTTACTGGTTAGCTTCTTTTTCAGATTAGCTCGATGGACAGAAAAATCTGGTTCTGGCTCGGTTATATTGGGAATAATAGTTTTCTTCTCAACTGGATTTGTGACTGCTGTTGGTTGGGAATTCTCAATAGTGGGAACAATATTGTCTATTGCTGCATTTTCCGTTTGAGCAGTTACAAAACCGCTGCTAAGAAGACCAAGGCTACTTAATAAACAAAGACCTTGTACTGGTATTCTAGAGGCAAAACGCTTACCCGTACCACGGGAGTAAAAATTTTTATGGGCAGATTTATGGTGCTGCGTCATTTTTTCTCTTTTGTTGTGTGTAATAAAGGGTAAATAATCAATATTCGTCAGTGGTCAGTGGTCAGTAGTCAGTGGTCAGTGGTCAGTGGTCAGTAGTCAGTGGTCAGTGGTTAGTAGTCAGTGGTCAGTGGTTAGTGGTCAGTGGTCAGTTGCCGGTTTGACTATAACCCAAACTGATTGTACCCGGTTGGACAGAAATTTCTGGTGTTAAGATTGCTTTTGGATCATCAGTTATCACTTGCAACCGCAAATTGCCCTCTTGAGTTACCCCAACTATTTTACCTAAAATATTATTGACATAAACCTGATCACCGATGTTTACAAGTACATTAAGGTAGTGAGACAAAAGTGTATTTATTCCTTCTACCTGTAGACACTCTATACCGGACTTAATTCCGATTAAAACTTGTGAAGTGAGAACTTCCAGGTGATGAATCATCTGATAATTACGGGAATTTTGCCATAATTGCAGATTAATTCCAGTTTCTGGAACTTGATTTTCCCAGTTAATTCCAACACCAATCACAGCTTGAGTAATTTGTCCTTGATTGACTTTAGTTTCTGTTAAAATGCCGCCTAATTTGCGACCATCTAATACTAAATCATTTGGCCACTTTATGCCCACCGGTATACCAGATTTTCGTAATTGTGCTGTAATTCCCCAAGCACTGGCCAAAGTAAGTTGATAACTATTGATAGCTTTTAATTGAGAGTCTATTACCATGGAAAGATATAGACCACCAGCCAGAGACTGCCATTGACGACCCCATTGCCCCCTACCAGCGGTCTGCTGGGTGGCAATAACCACACAACCGGGTTTTTCTCCTTGGTCAATTAATTGCCACAGAGTTTGATTTGTAGAGGATAGAGTGCTAAAAATATGTAGAGAGAATGGTATATCTTGCTGCTGATATTCGGCTTTTAAGCTATCTACCAAAAGTTGTTGATTAAATTCCACCACAGTTCACCATAATTTTAAATCTTTTTTGGTAGTTGTTCAAGTTAACATTGATTGCAGGTTGTTAATTTTCTATTGAGGTTTGGTTAAAGATGCACACTTGGCACTGGCACAATTGGGAAGGACTACCTTATCTAACTTGTAATCTCCTAAAACCTTGGTCTCATGGTTTCTTTACCCAACAGTTTTGGCCCCGTCTACCTCATGAGCTAACTCAGGTACTACAACCAGAGGCTTTAGCTTATCGCTTAAAACAGGTACATGGCAATACTGTTTTGACTCCCCAGGAGGTTGATGATCATCTTAATAGCAGTGATGATGATTTAGCCTTAGCAGATGGTTTAATTAGTCAGCAACCGTTACAAGCTGTTTGGGTGGCTTCCGCTGATTGTACACCTGTATTAATTGGAGATGTGAAAACCGGACAGGTAGCGGCTTTACACGCTGGTTGGCGGGGTACAGCGGCAAAAATTATCCCGGAGGCTATTTCCAAAATGCAATCCCACGGTACTAATTTAGCAGATTTGCGCGTGGCCATGGGTCCAGCTATTGCTGGGGAAGTTTACCAAGTTTCTGTAGAAGTAGCTGCGGAAATCGGCAGTACCATTATACCACATAATCAACCAGAAAAAGTTATTACCGCTTTATACGATTTACCTAATCCACCTTTGCTGAGGGATACAGAGCCAGGAAAGGTACGTTTAGATGTACGTCGGGTGAATGCTTTACAGTTGGAGCAATTAGGAATTAGTGGAGAACAAATTGCTATTGCCCCCTATTGTACTTTCCAAACTCCAGATCATTTCTTTTCCTATCGTCGGGAAAGGGAGAAAAAGGTGCAATGGTCAGGAATTGTGAGTATAGGTAAATAAGGCTCTTGGGTATTTGTTATACTAAATTACTTGTTAGTAAAAGGAAATGGGGAAAAAGAGAAGATTTTGCCATAATATTCAAACATAAGGCTTATTTTTTATACACTGCTTCCCGGTATGATAAGATACATATCTAGCGAACAAGATGACCGCACCACAAGAGTTTGATGATTCAACTTTGTGCCTCATAAGAGCGGAAACGGCTGTATATGCCGTCAAACCTTATTTTAAACAACGAACAACTGACCACTGACCACTGACAACTGACCACTGACAACCGACCAAGGATTGTTAAGCTATAGTTGGAGTCTGTGTTCAAAATCAAAATCAAGCCAGTGATAAGTAGAAAAGCCTATCATATTTATGGGATAATACTATAGACATATCTCATTTAATGAGCAAATAGCCTATTTGCAAGATACTACCTACCGGAATTATCATTAAAAGTGTAAAAATGGTTGCTCATAAAAGAGAAAAATCCTATTTCCCAAGTTTTTCTATTCTAGTAGAAACAAAACATAACGAGACACAATCATGAGCAATACAGAAGTACAAGTTGGCGACATCCAAGAAAAAATTCAAGCAGAAGTTGAGCAAGCTCGCGCTGTATGCGACATCTCCGGTGGTAATTCCGCTGAATGTGCTGCTGCTTGGGATGCTGTAGAAGAATTGCAAGCAGCAGCTTCTCACCAGCGTCAAGTTAAGCCTAAAAACGCTCTAGAAAAATACTGCGATGATAATCCAGATGCAGATGAATGTCGCTTGTACGAAGACTAAAACCGCAGAACGGAATTAAAGATTAACAATTAAAAATTAAAAAGGTATATTTTACAAGCTTTCTCGCAATTTTTAATGGTTAGTTATTTTTGTCCCCCCCTGCTCTATAACCAGTAGTTGTACTTTGTTGCTAAGTGGCAATTTATCAGTATATCGATGGTTTGAAGCTCCATTAATCACTTGGATGTTAACCAGACGGGGATTAAATTCCCCGTTTTAACTTGGTAATAAAACTTCCAAACTGACTTTTTTCTGGAATGGCTAACTCTGCGCTATCCTATCAAATATCCAGTCACAAATTTTTCTATTTTTTATTGACTTTATGACACAACTATGGTTTAGACCTTATGTTTGGATGGACTACCGACTAGCGTTATTATTTACGCTAATTATTCCTTTAATTTTGCTAATTTGGACTTTTGTACAAAAAGCAGAGGCCATGCAACGTTTATTAATCATTTACTGTCGAGTAGCTAGTTTATTAGTGATTAGTATGTACTTAATGATTGGTGGTTTTGGAGTAAGTTTTATTTCCGCTTTAATGGCTCGGATTCTTATTCCTATCGCGCTATGGTTTTGGGTAGATATCAATGATGAAATTGACTATTATCCTCATACTCCATTAAAACTAATTTTCACTTCTTGGCGTTGGGCAACAACAGTTTATTGTACTTTAGGAACAATAGCTCTTTTACCTTTTTTAGGATGTGCTTTTTCAGAAACTGCTTTCAAAACTCCTTACTGTAGCGTTTGGTTAGAAGCACCATTAGTTTTTAAAGACTATTTCCACTATAACAGTAAACCCGCTTTTTTAGGGTTTTTGGGTATAGTTACTTTAATATTTTACGTAGTTTATTTAAGTTATTTTGTCGCGGTTAAGCTGGGAAAACATGGACGTTCAGCTACACATTGAGCAACTGAAAATTTAGAAAAAATTCTGAACTGTGATTATGCAAATTAATTAATCATCTCTATCAAAACAATCACCAAATTATAATTTTCAATACTGAATTGATGAATAATCCCATTGCTAAAAGACTGGAACAATATACAGTCAAAAAATCCCAAGAAGTTCTCATAGTTACCATAGAAATTGATAATGAACCAGATAAAATTGCTGTATTTAAAGGATTTTCTAGTTCTTTAATGCGCCCCACAGCTTATGATCCTGATGTCCCAGTGTTGCCAAATACAGCTACAATTATCACAATTGACCGCATAGCAAGTCCCTATAATCCTGACTCACCTCGTTATCTTCAACAAAACATTTCTTGGGAAGATATGCAAGTTTTATTATCAGAAATGGGAATTTAAATTACAACTGGGTAGGATTTTTTTGAATTTTTGTTAATTTTAAATTGTTAATATGTCCCGTTCTGGATACACTTTGCCGGTTTTCGCTTGTGCTGCTGCTGTTGCGGCTTTGCATTGGTTACGCCATAATCAACCTCTGACTGTAACTTCTATAGATTTGATTCAACCCGCTGAAATTGTAGATATACCCATTCAGCAAGTAGCAGGAATATCGGAAAATCAGGCCTTGGCTATCACTCGCAGTGATCCAGGTGATAATCTAGATTTAACGAAGAATACACCGATTTGGGCTATGGTAGAATGGTACGAGGGAAATGGAGAAACCGTAATTATTCAGGGTGGAGAAGGAATTGGTAAACAACTTAATGGTGAAGGGAAAGCAGCAATTTATGGTTATGCTCAAAAGTTATTAACAGAGAATTTACAACGATTATTAGCACCGACGGAAAAAATCAAGGTGACAATTATTTTACCAGAGGGACGATCACTTGCTGTACGTACTTCTAACTCCGCTTTTGGGGTAGTCGAGGGACTTTCTTTACTAGGAACAACAGGGATTTCTCAACCTTTAAGCACACCAGAGCAATTAACAGCTTTCCTCGCTGATTTAGCAGATAAAGCTCGTCAATTTACAACTTTAGTATTTTGTATTGGGGAAAATGGCCTGGATTTAGCTCAGAAACTCGGTATCAACCCCGCACAAATTGTCAAAACTGCTAACTGGTTAGGACCGATGTTAGTAGCTGCTGATATCTTAGGTATAAAAGAAATTTTACTATTTGGTTATCACGGTAAATTACTGAAACTAGCGGGGGGAATTTTTCACACTCATCATCATTTAGCTGATGGTCGACGGGAAATTTTAACCGCCCATTGTTCCATGCTAGGATTAAGGTCTCCAGATCTTCAAGCTATTTTTCATAGTTCTACAGCAGAAGCCGCATTAAAACATCTCAGAAGTTTAGATCACGCTACTGGTAGTCATTGGGTAAATCAAGTATATAACTCCATTGCTGAAACAATTGATACCCGCTGTCAAGAATATATGAATAGCCACAATGAACAAGGTAAGACTATTATAGCCTGTGGTTCTGTGCTTTTTGACCGCGATCGCCAAATCTTAATAAAAAGTAAAATTGGTTGTATGTTACTGGAAAAATTGTGCTAACTTAATATGAATTATCGTAAGTACCCCAAATAAATATTTTTAACTATGATTTCCTTGATTAATTTATCTGTGATTAGCAATGATCATTATTCACAAAAATCATAAAAACCACAGTTTCTGACTTTACTATCCTTAAGAACACACTTTTTCTACCATGAATACAGCGGTGACCCTACCAACAGTCGAAATACCCCAAACACAGGAAAATCTGTGGAAACTTAAAGGTCAAATAATTGTAATTTTAGACTTTGGTTCTCAATATTCTGAATTAATTGCGCGTCGTATCCGCGAAACACAAGTATATTCAGAAGTTCTTTCCTATCGCACCACAGCCGAACAGTTACGGGAAATCAACCCCAAGGGTATCATCCTATCTGGTGGTCCAAACTCTGTATATAGCGATCATGCTCCCTATTGTAACCCAGAAATCTGGAAATTGGGAATACCCGTTCTCGGTGTTTGCTATGGAATGCAACTCATGGTTAATCAACTAGGTGGAGAAGTAACTAAAGCAGAACGGGGTGAATATGGTAAAGCATCTCTATATATAGATGACCCTACAGACTTATTAACTAATGTCGAAGAGGGTACAACCATGTGGATGAGTCATGGAGACTCAGTTACAAGTATGCCTCCCGGCTTTGAGTTATTAGCACATACTGATAATACTCCTTGTGCTGCCATCGCTCACCATGATAAAAAACTCTATGGTGTCCAGTTTCACCCCGAAGTTGTCCATTCTCAGGGTGGTATAGCTTTAATTCGCAACTTTGTTTATCACATCTGTGAGTGTGAACCAACTTGGACAACATCCGCTTTTGTCGAGGAATCAATTGAGGAAATTCGCGCTAAGGTAGGAGATAAACGGGTATTATTAGCATTATCTGGAGGTGTAGATTCTTCTACACTGGCTTTTCTCCTGTATAAAGCTATTGGTGAGCAGCTAACCTGTGTATTCATTGATCAGGGTTTCATGCGGAAATTAGAACCCGAAAGATTAGTTAAGTTATTTAAAGAACAATTTCATATTCCTGTAGAATATGTCAATGCCCGCGAGCGATTTATCTCAGCCATTGCTGGAGTAACAGATCCCGAAGAAAAGCGTCGCCGCATTGGACATGAATTTATCAGTGTTTTTGAGGAGACATCAAAAAATCTTGGTCATTTTGATTACTTGGCTCAAGGGACACTTTATCCAGATGTAATTGAATCTGCTGATACCAATGTTGATCCAAAAAGTGGTGAACGGGTAGCAGTGAAAATTAAAAGTCATCATAACGTGGGCGGTTTACCAAAAGACTTGAGATTTAAACTTGTAGAACCACTACGAAAACTATTTAAAGATGAAGTCCGCAAAGTCGGGCGTTCCATTGGTTTACCGGAAGAAATCGTTCAACGTCAACCCTTCCCTGGACCTGGTTTAGCCATTCGCATTTTAGGTGAAGTTACCCACGAACGCTTGAATATTTTACGAGATGCTGATTTAATTGTCCGTCAAGAAATTAATCAGCGCGGTTTATATAATCAGGTTTGGCAAGCTTTTGCGGTTCTATTACCTATTCGTAGCGTTGGAGTTATGGGTGATAAGCGTACCTATGCTTATCCCATTGTTTTAAGAATTGTCACGAGCGAAGACGGCATGACTGCGGACTGGGCACGGGTTCCTTACGATGTGCTGGAGGCAATTTCTACCCGCATTGTTAATGAAGTCAAAGGTGTGAACCGTGTGGTTTATGACATTACTTCCAAGCCACCTGGAACTATTGAGTGGGAATAAGTAATTGGTAATTGGTGATTGGGAAGAATGTTTTACTCAGTCCCCAGTCCCCAGGCTCCATTACCTATTAACTTAGGTCTAAAATTAAGAAGCATTAGATTTAGTTGAGAATATTTATTATGGCTGCAAAAGTAGAAATTTATACTTGGGCAAGTTGCCCGTTTTGTATGCGTGCTAAAAGTCTACTCAAAACGAAAAATGTTGATTTTATCGAATACAGTATTGATGGAGATGATGAAGCAAGAGCAAAAATGGCACAGCGAGCTAATGGAAAACGCTCTCTACCACAAATTTTTATTAATGATGCTCACATTGGTGGTTGTGACGATATCCATACTTTAGAGCGTCAAGGTAACTTAGATAAGTTGCTAGTTTCTTAAAATATTGTGGATCAGATCCCCGACTTTTTTCTCTGATTTTTCACTGTAAATTAATTTGAGAAGTTGGGGATCTTGAATATTCCTAAATATAAAAACTCGTAGATAAAAGAGGTATAAAGAATGAAAATAGCTTTTATTATTGATCCTATCCATCGGCTTGATCCCTGTCATGATACTAGTGTGGCTTTGATGGAAGCAGCGCAAATTCTAGGACACGAAATTTGGATAACTCAGACAAATTTGCTCAGTGTAATTGATGGTAAAGCTTGGGCTGTTTTGCAACAGTTAGAACTTGTTCCCGTAGAGTTAGTAGAGGGGCGTTGGTTAGCGGTTAATCCTTGGTTTAAATTAAGTCCTAGTTGTTTTGTTGCTTTAGAAACAATGGATGCCGTATTTATGCGGACAGATCCACCGATCAATGATGTTTATCTTTATGCTACTTATATTCTGGATTATATTGACCAAGATAAAACTTTAGTGATCAATGATCCTGCGGGTATTCGTAATGCTAATGAGAAAATGTATGCCCTCCAGTTTAGGGAATGTATTCCAGAAACCATTGTCAGCGCCAACAAACAAGTAATTCGCCAATTTGTGGAATCGAAAGGGGCAACAATTCTTAAACCACTGGGGAATAAGGCTGGAGAGGGAATTTTATTTTTACAATCAAGCGATCGCAATTTCAATTCTATTGTTGAACTTAGCACCCTCCAAGGTCAAATTCCCGTCATGGTACAAAATTATTTACCCCAAGCCAAGGAGGGAGATAAACGGATTATCTTACTCAATGGTGAACCCATGGGTGCACTTAATCGCCTCTCTAGTAGCAGTGATTTTCGTAATAATATGGCGACCGGTGGCACAGTTGCTCAAACCACTATTACCCCAAGAGAACGGGAAATTTGTAGCCATTTAGCCGCAAAACTCCGTCAAGACGGCTTAATTTTTGTTGGTATTGACGTAATTGGTGGCTACCTCACGGAAGTTAATGTTACAAGTCCCACTGGTATCCGTGAAATTGACCGTCTCGATGGTACTCATATTGCCAATCAGGTTATTAAATGGCTAGAAGACAATAAATAGGTAAAATGCAGGGTACAGAGTGCCGGGGATAAATTAATTTATTTATGTACTTCTCTCCTCCAACGAACAACTGACAACTTTTATACACCACTGTGAATTTAATCTAAAATCTCATATCCACAATCATTTAATTTCTTGGAGGTGTCCGCCGTCTTTGCAGAAAATCAGGAATATCCAAAGAGGGTTTTTCTTTTGGTTGTTCTGCCGGTGGAGTAGGGTTATTAACAGGTTGTTGTAGTGGTGTAGGTCTTCTAGTAGTGGTAGTGGGAGTAGGTGTGACAACTCTAGGAGTAACTACAGTTTGTGCGGATGGAGGTTGAATCTCGCCTGTAAATCCAGTCGCAATCACAGTAATTCTGACTTCTCCTTGGAGTCTGTCATCAATTACCGCCCCAAAAATAATATTGGCATTAGGATCAACTACTTCATAGATTGTTTCTGCCGCAGCGTTAACTTCATGGAGGGTGAGATCACTACCACCAGTAATATTAAAGACAACTCCTCTAGCCCCTTCAATGGAACATTCCAATAGCGGTGAAGAAATGGCAGCGATCGCTGCTTCTCGAGCTCTAGACTTACCTGAACTCACACCAATTCCCATCAAAGCTGATCCCGCATCGGCCATGACAGCCCGCACATCAGCAAAATCAACATTAACTAACCCTGGGATGGTAATAATATCAGAAATTCCTTGTACACCTTGACGCAATACATCATCGGCATAGCGAAAAGCCTCTTGCACAGGAGTTTGTTCAGGAATGACTTCCAACAGCTTATTATTAGGAATAATAATCAAGGTATCAACTCGACTTTTCAAACCTTCAATACCTTGTTCTGCTTGGCTAGTGCGTCTGCGTCCCTCAAAAATAAATGGCCGAGTCACCACACCAACGGTGAGAGCACCCATTTCCTTGGCTATTTCTGCTACAATTGGGGCTGCACCTGTGCCTGTACCTCCACCCATACCAGCAGTAATAAATACTAAATCAGCACCTTCTAAAGCAGTGGCAATTTCATCACGAGATTCTTCTGCCGCTTTTTGACCAATAGCCGGATTCCCCCCCGCGCCCAATCCTCTAGTTAATTTTTGTCCAATTTGCAACCGACTAGGAGCGCCGGCTAAAGTTAAAGCTTGAGCATCAGTATTAATTGACCAAAACTCTACCCCAGATACATCAGACTCAATCATTCTGTTGACAGCATTACCACCGCCGCCACCCACACCAATCACTTTGATGTTGGCAACACGGCCGGGCACAATTTCACCAATACCGCTATTTTCAGGGGAAATTCTTTTGCTATCTTTAGCTGGGGTGAAATTTAGCCCAGAATTATTAAAAGGATTGTTGGGGTTGACGGACAGAGAGAATCCTGATTGTCCCGCTGCTTGAGAGTTATGGTTAAGCCCTTGGTTGTTATCAAGTGTCATGGGATTTGCGAAAGGTAGATAAACGAATTTTTCCGGTGTGATTCACCTAAGAATTAACTAATTACCAAAATTAACTTTGGCACTGTATTGTATTGTTTTTACTATTGCCAGCCTACATTATGATAAGCCAGATGTAACGATTTGTCACTGAGTGGCGGATAAAACCCCAATTACTGAAGCCAGATATCTAGCGTGTTGACTTCTGACTCTTTTTTTGTGGATTTTTGATTAGCTATACAGTTTATGATACCAACCGCTGATGTTGCTGACTCCCCCTTATTCTTAAAAAGTATAGTTCCAAAAAGCTTAGACATTTATTTGTCGCATACTAGTAAGAATTTTTAATAACCCCCTAATCTTTTTTCAGAAGATTTTTTAGTTACTAAATTTACAATCTTTAACATAATTTCTCAGCCATTAGTTAGAAAATTGTATATCTATATGTACAATATATAACTAATTTACAAAAATATAAATTAGTAACTTGAGTTTCTCGTCTGGAAGATTTGTCTATTCAGGTAGACAAAGGCAGAAGGGGGCAAAAAGAAACAAGGTTGACCTTCAATGTATTGGCGTTTTGTTCGCTGGTCCTGATTTCTTGATCTCTAAGCTAGGTTTTTTTTGATTCATTTGTACTAGTGGAATAGCAGGATTTTTGATATCAATGTAATCTATATTGCTAGGATTAACTTCATCGGGTAACCGGCGCATTTGTACAAGTGCTTGAATTTGCCCAGTTAATCTATTACTAGGGCTGCCTAAATGCACATTCCCTAATTCAGTTTTCAAAATTAAATTTGTAGGATCTTGAAAATTAATTTCGGTCACTTTTAGAGAACTATGGCTGATAGCTTCATATACTTGAGTCCAAAACAGCTGATATTGTGCCCTTGAGCCAATCACTATTAATTGGGGTAATTTTGCCTTGGGATTAATTAATATATAGCTGGATAAAGGCATCCACACACCACTGGCATCTAATAAACCCAGTTCATTTTCTTTTTTAGCAATACCACTATTTTGCCAACAAGACTTAATATCGGCGGGCTGTCCCGTAGGGAAAGAGGCAAGAATACAATTAGTAACCGTTTGATCTTGGGTTTTTTGAGCAATGGCCACCGGTACTCGCTCCTGGATTTCAATCATCAAACCAGGTGGTAATAACCGCCGGCTAACCGTAGCTTTGACAATATTTGGTTGTTTTCTTAAAGAATCAGCAATTAAGGAAGGTTTAACCCGCCATAAAGATTGGGGAAATGATAATCCTAACAGTGAATAAATATCTTTTTGGGTCAAAACTCGATCACCAGACTTGATCACTATTTGCTCTGAATCTTTTAATACCCACATTGGTTGGATTGCTACCCAGAATAAAGCCGAGGTAAATCCAGTGACAGCAAGTGCACGCCAAAGAGCCTGAATAATTTTGATTTGTCGTTGCCGACGTAATTTTTGGCGACGTTGAGCTAAATTTGTCCGAGAAACTGATAATATCCCAGCCATATAAACCTCTTTATGAATATCAGTTCAATTTATTTTGCATATTAAATTCGCTAATTAATACCTTCGCCAAAACCCTGAAACCCCATTGATATCTTCAGGATTTGATTGGGTCTCAGATTTGTATTGGGGAAATTGGCACAGGTATTGCTTATACGAGAGACTAAACTTATTCAAGCATCATGGACATGATCCGGAAAATTAGCTTTTCATAAAGTCTGGGGTAAAACCCTTTAGGTGCAAGCCTCTATGATTAAAGTTCATGCCTCATTTAACAGCATTCTCATCACTAACCTGCTCCGACAAATTCACTAATAAAGCTTGTAATCGCATCCGAGCAATATAAGGCCAACCGCCCTCAGACTCAATATCTTTGAGAAGTGAATATAATCTTTGGCGATTATCAGGCAAATTTTCCTGAAATACTCCATCCCGAATTTCTTTGTGCAACTCCTCTAAATGTCGTAATAAAGCCAATAGAGCAATTACATCCCCTTGGCAGTTTTGAGCTACATCGTTAACCGCAACGGAAATCCCTTTTAGCTCGTACGACAAATCCCTGGATACCCAATCTTGATCATGGTTCATGGAAGGTTATACTCCATAAAACTAATACGATACTGGAAAAGTCCCTAAATTGATCAACAAAACAATCAGATATAGCAGTATGCACCTGAATGAAGAAGTTTTGAGCGATTTTACTTTTCTTCACATATTTTGGTGATCTCACGTCCACTTACTTAACTTTCTGATTATTCTCAGGTAACAAGAATCCTTGATGATAAGGTAGAGAAAGCTTTTTCATAATTTGTGCTGTGCAACCGCAGAATTTAACTAATAGAATGCTTTGATTTTGAGTTAAAAAAAATCGTATGATCTGGCTAATTTCCCTATCCAATCACCCTTGTTGTATGTACTAACAACACATACATCATCCAAAGTGGATGCGGTTCGCTGCTTAGTCTATGGTTTGACTTCCAGACTCACAAGCGCCATGCGTTTAAGTACATTTAGTAAAGCAGTTCGACAACTTAGACATTAATTTTTGACATTGAGGTTAACCATGAGGTATCGCGCTTTAATTGTTGCTTTCTTAGCTCTATGCTTAGGGCTAATCACCGCTTGCAGTGATGCACCTTCTACCAGTCTCAGTGATGTACTTACCTATGAACAAATTCGTGGTACAGGCTTGGCTAACAAGTGTCCCCAACTGGCAGAAACCAGCCGCGGTTCAATTGCTGTTGATCCTAAAGTGACATACAGTATTAAAGAACTTTGTCTAGAACCAACCAGTTTCTTTGTTAAAGAAGAACCTGCTAACAAACGCCAAAAAGCGGAATTTGTATCTGGTAAGGTTATGACTAGGTATACTTCTACCATTGACCAAGTCCAAGGTCAGCTAACCATTAATTCAGATAATAGCTTGACTTTTACAGAAAAAGATGGTATTGATTTCCAGGCTATCACCGTTAAACTTCCCGGTGGTGAACTAGTACCTTTCTTATTTACCATTAAAAACTTAGTCGCACAAACACAACCTAATTTAACCAGCATCAATACATCCACTGACTTTAAAGGAAATTTTAAAGTACCTTCCTATCGCGGTGCTGCTTTCTTAGACCCTAAAGGTCGTGGTGTTGTTAGTGGCTATGATAACGCTGTAGCTTTACCAGCCCAGGCTGATGATGAAGACTTAACCCGTACTAATGTCAAGCGTACAGACATTCTCAAAGGTAAAATTTCCCTACAAGTGGCCAAGGTGGATAATACTTCTGGTGAAATAGCTGGGACTTTTGAAAGTGAACAACCTTCAGATACAGATTTAGGTGCAGGTGAACCTAAAGAAGTCAAGATTCGTGGTTTATTCTACGCACGTGTTGAACCCCTTGCTTAAATATTAATACAACATCATGGGAGCGTAAAATCCATAAATATTTTGGTAATTCAGCAACCTAATATACCTCCCTGATGTTGAGAATAAAAAACAATTCACAGGTTATAAGCATTTATTTGTGGGAATTTCCTCGACCAAGATGCAATCTGTTCGTTATCTGCATCTTGGTTTTTTTAGGAAACTAAGGCTTTTTACTTCCTGCGTAAATTTACTAACTTAAAATCCTATTTTATTTTTGAAGCTTTAAAGTGAATTTAGTTATTTAATTACGTAAAATAACTTTGTCTATAAAGAGAAGAAGCAGATAAGCGAAAATCATCCTAGCTCAACGTTTGATAATCATTAACCGGATCTAATTCTCAAGACCTATAAGCAAATCTCATAGTTAATTTAGTTAAATTGGGTACAATTTCGGTTTATCATTAAAATGACTAATTGTATATTTTAAACTATAACAAAGGAAATAAAAGGGCGGCAATCACATCAAAAATCTACTGGTTTAAAAATAAACGTGTTATGCCTAATGAACTAAAACATGAAACTTTACAGTTGTTACGACAGTATCAGCAATCCCCCTCGGAAAAAATCCGCAACCAACTGGTGAAACTCAATTTTGGACTAGTCAGAAAGGAAGCTTATTATTGGATTAATCAGTGCAGTGAGAGCTACGAGGATCTTCTTCAGATAGGCTGTATAGGCTTAATTAGAGCAATTGAGAAATTTGAACTTTCTAAAGGAAGTGCTTTTAGTTCCTATGCAATGCCCCATATTCGTGGTGAAATTCAACATTATCTACGAGATAAAGGGGTGACTGTGAGAATACCCAGACGTTGGCTTGAACTCCAGCAACAGGCGGTTGTGCTTTCCCGTTCTCTCCAAGAACAACATCATCGTCAACCTACTGATCATGAATTAGCACTGGGATTGGAAATTTCTCTCAGTGAATGGCAAGAAATTAAATTAGCATGGATTAACCGCTCTCCTCTGAGTTTAGATGTACCTATCCAAGATGGAGAAGAAGGTACTACTTGTTTGGGGGAATTAGTTCCAGATAGTAAATATCGCAGTTTTCAACTAGCCCAGGAAGACCGAATTCGTTTACAACAGGCCTTAATCCAGTTAGAAAAACGAACCCGTGAGGTTGTGGAGTGTGTGTTTTTGTACGATTTAACCCAAAAACAAGTAGCAGAACATTTAGGCATTAGTGTGGTGACAGTTTCTCGACAAGTTAAAAAAGGCTTAAATTTATTGAAAAAGTTTATGGGTGTATCAGAAGATTAGTGGTATACATAGGCTTCCGAAATGTCAAAATGTAGGTTATAAAGAAAACGGATTAAGTCTGTGATCTATAACGTTTTTATCATGATCAAGAAACTTTTCTATAGTTTTTCAGAGTAGCTAATGAGTAAAAATTCACATATTACAGCCGCAGCTATTTTAACAACCTTGGCGCTTACTGGATGTACAATAGGTGAAACGCCAACATCGACTAATACCCCTAGTCCTGAACCGACTCCTAGCCTTAAATCAGTTACCAAGCAAGCGGTACAACAACCGTTCTTAGCTCAACCTTTTAATGATCCTGTTGTTTCTACCAGGGTATCAATGAATTCTGGCGCAGTTGCCAGTTTAATTCAGCCAACAAACAGTACAGAGCGATTGATTGTGGTAAAGAAAGGAAGAACAGACCCTTTTGGCCAAATTGTTGAGCCAATAGGTTCTACAACTGCACTAGGTCCCCAAATTGTAGTTCCTACATTACCCCCTTTACCTACACCACCCCAGCAAAAATTAATTAAGAAAAAATCAGCACAGACAGCCCAATTACCTAAAAAATCAGCACAGACAGCCCAATTACCTAAAAAATCAGCACAGACAGCCCAATTACCTAAAAAATCAGCACAGACAGCCCAATTACCTAAAAAATCAGCACAGACAGCCCAATTACCTAAAAAATCAGGTTTTAACCCGGTTTTACCCAGAGTTCTAGCTGGTTCTGTTAACTCTCCCAAATTCACAACCGTGTTACCACCAATACGGCAACCGGAAATGGCGAGAGCAGTGATTGTGACTGGTGTAGTATTAATTGGTAAAACACCACAGGCAATTGTGAAAGTACCAGACGAGTTAAGTAGTAGATATGTTCGACCGGGACAAAGGCTAGTGAATGGGGTATTAGTAAAGCGGATTGAAATCAGCCAAGGTGCTAATCCTACAGTGATTTTGGAGGAGTACGGTATTGAGGTCGCCAAACAGGTAGGAGAACAACCTGTTAAAGCATCTACACCAACTTCTAGTCCTGCTGCTACTCCTAGTCCTGCTGCTAGAAATGCCGTTTCCGTAATTAAGTATAATCTTGTGGGAGCAGCTTTATAGATATGATCACACAGGAAAAAATAGAATTTCCCGGTTTACCTTTGGCTGTATATCGAGAAATAGCAGCCCATATCCGTCAGGTGCTGGGAGTAGAGGTGGGATTGATACCGCAAACATCCTCAGAGTTTGATTACAACCAAAGTCAAATTTCTGGCTTATGGATTTCATGGACACCAACCGCTGAGGAGGAAAGTCGGGAATGGTGTAAGCAGATAGTGAGTTATTATCAAAACCGTGATGAAATTGGATAAAATATATATCATTTCCCAGGTTAATGCAGTACACACAAATTTATTCACCATTCCCTTTTTGCTGTTCTGTGTTCCCTAAAATTAAAAATTGTACCTGACGAGCATGGGAACTGCTATAGGTTGCTCGTTAGCTTAACTGACAACTAGATGCTAACTTGGGTTGATAGAAGATAGTTAGGTTAAACTGACAAGCAAGTTAATGCAAAATATAAAATATTAATTAGCTAGTATTCGGTTTGGGCCTTATTGATAATGGAAAACTGGCAATTTTTGATACAGAAACAGGGAGATCACACTTGGCGTAATTTAGAGTCGCCAAATTTAAAGATTTGGGCAGGTAATTATCGAATTTTAGCTCGTTCTGATTTAAAAAACACGGATATAGATGTGCGGGTAAGTCATATATCGGTTGATGAAGTTCCCAAACGGAGACTTCTCAAGCGGTCACGTCGTACTAATTCCGAAGGACTGATGGCAGTAATTCCTTTTACCAATTTTAAACCGGGGATTTGGGAGTTACGATGTTCTGGGGATATTATGTCAGAAATGCTGGGTCAATCCTGGCAACATACTCTCTGTATTCAAGTATCATCTCAAGAAACTACCCCAACGGCTACAAATCAACTGACTGAGATATCTGATCTTGCTTCTGAGGGTGATACTGAAGTCAGTATAGTGATGAATCATGGTAATTTTCTCTGGTTTAAGGGGGAAACCACAGAGCAGATTTTACAAAACTTATTAGATTTAGCTTTACCTGAGGATGAATCTTTACTAGATGAGGAAATCATTGACAATGCTCCTACCTTACCACCACCTCTACCACTGAATTTGACTCTAGATCAAGATACTTATGTTGCTCCTTGGGGAAATAATTTTATCATTCATGGTGATGTGGAGGCTAATGAAATAGAGGATCTGGAAAATGAGAGATTTTCTATAGATAGCCTTTGTCAGTTACGATTAGAAGTGACACTGCGATCGCCTTTAGAGTCAAGAATCCTGAAGAGTATTCAGCGACCATTAACAAATCAATTTTTACCTTTCAGCTTTAGTACCCTAATTGATATTCCTACCAAGTGTGAATCTAAGCTACTTTTAGCAGATATTAATTTATATGGTGCATTAGCTGAAGTTGGTGAAGTGGTACTTTTAGCTAACCATACGTTTATAATTACGGCCGATGCTACTGAATTACTAGCACAGCAAGCCTCCCAATTAGATTCCCGTAGATCTTTACTGGAAAATAACCCAGTAGTTAAACCAAAACCCTCTATAAATATTCGGTTAGAACTGTTCAATTTAGCTAAAACTCCCAAATTAGCTCAGTTTCACGTTTTAAAGCCGTCTCCAAATCAACCTTTACCACCCCAAATTAAACCCCTGGTATCGGGGAAAGTTCTTTCACCCCAATTACCAAATTTACCCTATGATCCCACGTCTGATCCTGATTCAGAAAAAGATTCCCTGGGAAAAACCCGGACTATTGAGCCGATAGATTTGAAAAAGTTGGTAATTAAACCAGTTAAAACTATTTTTCCGTATTTAAAACGGTTAAAAGTTAAACCAGCTAAGGGGGAAACAGTCCATAATCGGTTAGATGTTGAAGAATTAATAACTGGGAAAAAATCGCCAGAGTTACCAATGATAGTAACTTTATCAGCAAAAATCCCGGAATTATCAACAGATGATCTTCCCCAGACTGATGAATCTATGGTGGACGACACATCTTCTGGAGAATTAATAGCGGAGATTGTGACGGAGGTAATCACGAGTGAAGTATTAGATGTGGTTGATACTCAGGAAAAGCCGTCGCTTCCCCAACAATGGATAGAAAGTCAAGTATCTTTATTAACTGAAGCGGTTTCTGAAGAATCCTCAGAAAATTATCCTGGGGAAGAAATTCAAGTTGTAGATGTAGAATTGCTGTTAAATGGGGAAATAGTTACCGAGGAAAATACCCTGGCTGAGAATATTCCTTTAGAACTTAATGAACGGGAAATAGTCACTCTCATAGGTTCTATAGCACCCCAGTCTCAGGAAATAGTTATAGATGATTGGGTTATTGAACTGGATGCTGATAACTTGAGTAATGAGACTAGAGAAGATAATCATGATTCCCCTCTAGGGGAAGATGAAACTGGGACAAATTTTTCTCCTATGATACTGGAGTCTTTAGCCACTCCTCAATTGTATTTACCAGAGGGTGAACTTATCGCCGGTAAGTCCGTTATGGTGCGTGTAAAATTACCTGAAGTTTTATCTTGGGTAGCAGTCAAGTTATGGGTGGAAGATTACCAAACTCGCAGTTTAGTAGATGGACCACATATTCTGACGGATTTACATTGTAATGCTGAGGGGGGGAGGGAAACGGCAATTTACCTAAAAATTCCCTTTGGTTGCTTAGAAATCCGTTTAGCAGCCATTGCTGTTAATCAGTCTACCCAGCAGGAAAGTGACAAATTTACGGTGATTAAGACAGTCGTCCCTCCTGATTTACCAACAAGAGAATTGGATGAAATTTTGGGAATGTAAGAAGCTGTGTTAAAAATCTTGATAATTTAGCAAATTAGGTAGGATTTTGCAGTAAGCTCAATTTGAATTGTAGTAAGACTTTACAGGACTTTAATTCTATGTCAAGTTCATTTTTGCCGACTATTTTGGCTTATTCCTCCTTTTTACCTTCTGTTTTCGTTCCCCTAACTGGTTTGGTTTTACCAGCAGTAATTTTCGCATTTTTGTTTTCATACATTGAACGCGAAGATATTGCTTAATTAGGGTATGGGTAATTGGTTACTTAATTTTTCTACCAATTACTTGTATAAAACAAACAAAACCGCCTATCTCACAAAGTTAGGCGGTTTTCCTAATGATTGTAATTACTTAGTAGGTGAGGATTTTTCCCTATTTCCTACTATGGTATTACATTGAAGAACCAATTCCTGAGTAAGATCCATAAAAGAAAATACCTACAACAGTAATTACACCTAAACCTGCGATCGTAGCGACAACCCACAGGGGAATTCTTCCACTTCCAGACACAGTTTTTTCCTCACTTAAAAATAAATCAACACATTGGTCAGTTTGTCAGTTGTTAGTTGTTAGTTGTCAGTTGTTAGTTGTCAGTTGAATATCTTCTCTTTGTAACTTGTTACCTATCACTTAACTAGCAACTGACATTAAAAAACCCAGTTAGTTAAAGAAGTAACTGGAAAATAGAATTCCGAGCACGAAGACTAATAGTAGTCCTAGATAGAGAGAGGTACGGTTTAATTCAACCGGTTGTTGATTAGGATTGGGCGTTCTTTCCATGATTAACTCCTAGCGTTGAATAAACTGCATTGAGGCGATCGCGCCCAAAAAGAATACAGTAGGGACAGCTAAAGTATGAACAGCGATCCATCTGACTGTAAAAATGGGATAGGTAACTGGTTGATTGGTATTATTACCGCTAGTCATGATGTCAAATTACTTTCCAATAAATGTTTCTACTTGTTGTTTTGCTTCAAAACGATTTTTCACAATGGGCACTTCTTGACGGACTTGAGTAAAATACTCATTAGGACGGGGTGTACCAAATACATCATAAGCCAAACCGGTGCTAACAAATAACCAACCGGCAACAAACAATGCGGGGATGGTGATGCTATGAATTACCCAGTAACGAATACTGGTAACAATGTCAGAAAACGGACGTTCTCCAGTCGTACCTGCCATTTATTTCACTCCCTTCTTAAAAACTACGATTGAGTTTATTATCCTACAAAGTTTAGACTTAAGTTACAACTGACAACTTTCTTCTGGTGAATACATCCATAGTTGGGTGTAATTAGGCCGCTGGGGCTGCTGTTGCTGCTGTTTTGGGGTTATATTTGAGTAGAACGCCGCGATCGCCAATTATAAAACCTTGTTCAGGGTTAAAAAACACGATTTTATAGAAATTAGCTGCAACTGTTTCCACCTCACGGTCTTTTTCCCAGGTTTTGCCACCATCACCACTGCGAAGTAAATTAGCACTACCACCACTAACCCAAATTTCATTCGCTGTGCGGTAGGCTAAATCCAGTAAACCCCAACTTGTGGACAATTCTGGATATTTTGCCTCTAACCACTCTTCTGGTTTAGTCGGATCACTAAACTGAACTTGACCACCCCTTGCTAATAACCACAGTTGTCCATCGTTAGTGAAACCCATATTTTCTAAACGACGGGAACTATTGCGGTTATGGGGTTGCCAAGCATTTTGTCCAGGTTCCCAAGTGGAGTAAAAACTACCTTTGGCAGAAACGGCGATATACTTACCATCAGGCGATCGCTCTAGGTTACGAACTACACCAACGGCGGCTTCTAAATTAGCTTTCCAATTTTGACCACCATCTGTAGTTTGGTAAATTGCTCCTACATCGGTGGCCATTTCCGCTGTATTAGTGCCTATTGCTGTAATGGCAATGGGGCTACCGGGTAACTTTTCACTTAAAGCAATCCGTGACCAGGACTTACCCTCATCAGTGGTATGAAGCAGAAGAGAAGGTTCTCCAGCAATCCAGCCTTCTTGACCGGAAAAACTGACAGAGTTAAAACGGTATCTAGGATCATCCAATTCTAATTTTAGCGGTTGCCAAGTCTCACCACCATCATTAGTTTCTAAAAGAGTGGCATTACCACCCACTAAATAACCATGTTGGGAGTTACCAGCAAAGCCAATATCTAGCAATTTCGACTTTGTTGGTACATTAATCACCTGCCAGGGATTGTAGCTCATAGAAGGAACACTACTACATCCGATACAGGCGATAACTACTATCAGTGCGGCAAAAAATCCTTGCCACTTTTTCACAATTGATTGCATCAGTATTACTGAGATTTTCCAGTTCAGGTTTAATGAGATTTTCGCTAAATTGCGGTAAATAAGGATAGCGATTTTTACTGTAGTCCGTAAAGACTAATAAAAAACAAGAATCCCAAAGCTAAAGCCCCAAAAATCAAAATGTTCTTTTGGGTTGGTGTTAGGGTGTTTACACCTAAACCGTAACCTAAGTTTTCTTTGAAACCAGAGGATGTCCCCGTAGGTCCAATATTCGCAAAGGCAGTTTTCTTAGCTATACAAACTGGACAACGCCAATTTGTGGGTAATTCCGCAAAAAGTGTTCCTGGAGGAATATTACTTTTATCGTCTCCCTTTTCAGGTTCGTAAACGTAACCGCAAGAACGACACTCATAGCGGTCTAACACTGGAGTTTCCACAGCTTGTTCAGCTTGTTCACTCATAGATCCTAGTCTCGCTTCAGGGGAATTATTAAATATACGTTACAAATTATGACATAATTACCGGACTTTTCTATCACTGATCACAAAGTTAGGCCAGACGGAATAAAAAATCAAAAATAAATACAAAAATAAATATAATTGCGGATAAAACCTGCACCCTCACCCTCGGTGTAACTATTTCCACGATTTCAGAACAGCCTTAAAGATATAATGTGAAAAGAACATTATCTATATATTCAGTGAATAGTAAACAGTGAATACTATCTATAGTTTAGTGAAAAGTTAGCAAGTAATTAAACTGATAATTATTCATTGTTCATTAATAACTGATTCTCTTACACCATTAGCGGTAGAAAAACATTGTGTTTGTTCTTAGCGGTTACGAGTACCTTCTAGGCTTTTTTCTCCTATGTAGCCTAGTTCCAGTCCTAGCACTGTCAGCCTCAAAAATTCTTAGACCCAGTGGTAACAGTCTAGAAAGACGCACTACCTACGAATGCGGACTAGAACCCATCGGCGGAGCTTGGATTCAGTTCAATATTCGCTATTATATGTTCGCTCTGGTATTTGTTGTTTTTGATGTAGAAACAGTATTTCTGTACCCTTGGGCAGTTGCTTTTAACCGTTTGGGTTTATTGGCATTTATTGAAGCCTTAGTCTTTATTTCGATTCTTATCATCGCCTTAGTTTACGCATGGCGCAAAGGAGCTTTAGAATGGTCGTAAATTCTAATATCATCACCCAAGAAACAGAACAAATCATCAACCCCATTCAACGTCCGACAGTTACCCATGAACTGTCAGAAAACGTGATTTTAACCACCGTTGATGACCTTTACAACTGGTCACGGCTTTCTAGTTTGTGGCCTTTACTGTTTGGTACAGCTTGCTGCTTCATTGAATTTGCGGCTTTAATCGGCTCTCGCTTCGATTTTGACCGTTTTGGGTTAATTCCTCGGTGTAGCCCCCGTCAAGCCGATTTACTCATTACTGCGGGAACAATTACCATGAAGATGGCACCTCAATTAGTGCGTCTTTATGAACAAATGCCCGAACCTAAGTATGTAATTGCCATGGGCGCTTGTACAATTACTGGGGGAATGTTTAGCGTTGACTCACCGACAGCAGTACGCGGAGTTGATAAACTTATTCCTGTAGATGTATATTTACCTGGTTGTCCTCCCCGTCCTGAAGCGATTATTGACGCAATTATTAAACTGCGGAAAAAAATCGCCAACGAGTCTATGCAGGAACGGGATAATATCAAGCAAGTTCACCGTTACTACAGTACCACTCATAATATGAAGCCAGTTCCCGAGATCTTAACTGGTAAGTATATGCAGTCGAATACTCGCTTTAATCCTCCCAAGGAATTAACAGAAGCAATTGGTATGACTGTACCTCCAGCATTATTGACAGCAAAGACACAGAAAGAGGAACAAGCGCGTGGCTGAAGAAGAATCTAAACCAGTTCCAGTGGCGGAAGCAGACGAAGTTAAACCCGGTAAAGTTTCCCAATGGTTGATAGAAAATGGCTTTGTCCATGAGTTTTTAGAACTTGATGCGAATGGAGTAGAGATAATTAAAGTCCCTGCAAGTTTTCTGCTACCCATTTCGACAGCTTTATATGCTTATGGGTTTAATTATCTCCAGTTCCAGGGGGGGATTGACTTAGGCGCGGGAGAGGATTTAGTAAGTGTTTATCATTTACTCAAAGTTAGTGATAATGCTGACCGTCCCGAAGAAATCAGGGTGAAAGTGTTTTTACCAAGGGAAAATCCCTCTGTACCTTCAGTTTACTGGATTTGGAAAACAGCAGACTGGCAAGAACGGGAAAGCTATGATATGTATGGCATCATTTATGAAGGTCATCCTAACTTAAAGCGGATTTTGATGCCAGAAGATTGGGTAGGTTGGCCTTTACGCAAGGATTACATTTCCCCTGATTTTTACGAGTTACAAAATGCTTATTAAGGATTACTGGAATTGAATTTTCAGTAGTGATAATTAATCCCTTTCCAGTCGTGGAGGGGGTTAATTAGCAATTACCCAGGCTTCCGAACTCCGGTGATCTTCGCTAAAGCATCTTGAAACGCAGGTGGTAACTGACGCATAATTTTACCCTTTTCCCGATCTAAAGCTACTAAAGTGGCCTGAGCAGTAATATATAAATCCTGAGCATCAGGAGAAACAATGGTATAATCCCAGTTGATTCGCACTCCTGTTACTTCAGCCATTCGTGTTCTTACTATAACTGGCATACCTAATTTTACAGACCGATGATAACGGATTGATAACTCCACAACAGGCAAATCACAGCCTAAAGCCACCAAATCGGCAAATTCAATGCCGATAGACCGCAAACATTCTACCCGTGCTTCCTCCATCCAAGTTAAATAAGTACCGTGCCAGACAATACCACCATAGTCCGTGTGATGAGGTTGGGCCCTAACTGGATATTCAAACCAATTTTCAAATGCAACATTAGTTACACTTTCAATTGCGCTAGTTGGTGGTAGTTGGGGTTGATTGATTTCTTTAGGCATAGTTAATAATTTTGTGAGCAACAGACTACTGGAAAATAGATAAAATTTTGTAAATTGGACATTTATCAACTACTCCTGATTTTACAAGAATATCGGGTAAGCGTAAAGCGAGCGTGTCTTTAAACCTGAGATATAAGCGAATCCTGCGGTTTTAACCGCATAGAGTTTTCTTCTTGTAAATATTTATTGATTAAGGTGCGCGAAGTTTTATCGCCTTCGCACGGCTTCAGCCCTGAGAGTGTCAACAGATTGTTAATATGTTGCATCAAATCCCCATTATCCCAAAAATTTGAGCAATACTGGTAAATGATGGCAGATAAACAGAATTTACAAAAATGACGATTCAAGCTACAAATACAACATTATTAGATTGGACTGGTGATACCTTAGCTGTGGGACTATTTGAAGGTGCAGTTGAGTTAACTGGTGATCTGGCCAGCTTAAATCATAAATATGCGGGAATTTGCCAAGAAATAATTGCCGAAGAAGAATTTACAGGTAAGGCCAATAGCACTATTGTGATTCGTTTAGGTGCTACTAATTCCGTGCGGAAGGTGATTTTCGTGGGTTTAGGGAAACCGGACGCGCTGAAATTAGAAACTTTACGGCGGGCTGTGGCTAGTGTAGCGCGAACTGCAAAAAAGCAAAAAACCAAAACTCTGGGAATTAGTTTACCAGTATGGAACAATGATCCAGCCGCCACAGCCCAAGCATTGACCGAAGGTATAGAATTGGCACTTTATCAAGATATTCGCTTTAAATCTGAGCCAGAAGATAAAAATCCCAATATCGAAACCATTGATTTAATTGGTTTAGCCGGACAAGAAGCGGCTATTACCCGCGCTGATCAAATTGTTTCCGGTGTAATTTTAGCTAGGCAGTTAGTCGCAGCCCCAGCTAATGCGGTTACATCTATTACTATGGCAGAAACTGCTCAAGCGATCGCACACGAACACGGGTTACAACTGGAAATTTTAGAGCAGGAAGACTGCGAAAAACTAGGCATGGGAGCATTTTTAGGAGTTGCCCAAGCTTCTGATTTACCACCTAAATTCATTCACCTCATCTATAAACCAGCCACTACAGCTAAACGCAAATTAGCAATTATCGGTAAAGGCGTAACTTTTGATTCCGGTGGTTTAAACATTAAAGGCGCTGGTAGTGGTATCGAAACCATGAAAATGGATATGGGTGGTGCGGCGGCCACATTAGGCGCGGCCAAAGCCATTGGACAGTTAAAACCAGATGTGGAAGTTCATTTTATCTCCGCCGTCACTGAAAACATGATTAGCGGTAAGGCTATGCACCCTGGAGACATCTTAACTGCATCCAATGGCAAAACAATCGAAGTTAATAATACCGATGCTGAAGGGCGGTTAACCTTGGCTGATGCCTTGGTCTATGCTGATAAATTGGGTGTAGATGCAATTGTTGATTTAGCCACCCTGACAGGGGCTTGCGTGGTAGCTTTGGGTGAGGATATCGCTGGGTTATTTACCCCAGATGATGCCGTAGCTTCCCAATTACAAACTGCCGCTGACAGTGCCGGTGAGAAAATTTGGCGAATGCCAATGGAAGATAAATATTTTGATGGGCTAAAATCGGGTATTGCTGACATGAAAAATACTGGACCCCGTTATGGCGGTTCAATTACTGCGGCTTTATTTCTAAAGCAGTTTGTTAAAGATACTCCTTGGGCTCATTTGGATATTGCTGGACCTGTTTGGGCTGATAAGGAAAATGGCTACAACGGTGCAGGGGCAACTGGTTTTGGTGTACGGACACTGGTTAGCTGGATTTTGAGTTAATTTTACCTCTACCGGGCGGGATTTCCCCGCCTCTAGGGTTTATTCCTCTTTCATAAATTCCCGATACCCTTGACTCAATTCTTCCACAGCTAAATCATAAAACTGCTTTCCATGTTCGGTCGTTGCTAAATCTGGATTTGAACCCATGCGGCCATCTGGATAACGTAACCGAAAATCAACGGAACTATAAATTTTATGTCCACTGGCAACTTCTGGGGAAAGAGGAGCTTTTTTAATTGCTTCTGGGTAAATATATTGGGTAACAGCTACTTCACTAGGGGTCGCATGAGAACCTTCTTGATCACTATATAATTCTTTGGCAAGTTTGTACACAGAACTAGTCATGAACCAATTAGCGACTTGACACTGCACCTTTGCAGAATTGGGAATTTGTAAATCTTCTAAATGGGCATAAGTTTCCGAAAAAGCTGCTTTGAGAGTTGCAATATTTCCCCCATGTCCATTAATAAAATAGAATTTGGTAAAACCAGCTTTTACTAAACAAGTTAAATAATCTTTAACTACTAAAATTAAAGTGCTAGGACGTAAACTAATTGTTCCCGGAAAAGCTGTATGATGTAATGCCATTCCTACATTAATTGTTGGTCCTACCATTGCTTGAGTTATTTCACCAACACCTTTTGATATAGATTCTGCACAAATTGCGTCAGTACCAATTAATCCTGTTGGTCCATGTTGTTCTGTTGAACCAATTGGTAAAATAATTCCTGGAGATTTTTGTAAATAAGTTTCAACTTCTGGCCAAGTGCTTAAATGTAAGAGCATTTTCTATTAAAAATTAAGAAGTTTACATTATGATAATATCTAGATCCCCAACTTCTCTGATACAGCACTTCCCGGTGTTAGAAGGTACATATATGGCGGGCAAGATGCCCGCACCACAAGAGTTTCATGATTCAATTTTGTACCGCATCTTCAGCGGAAAACGCTGTAAATTGATAATATGATTATAGAATAAAAAAGAAGTCGGGGATCTTTTTGTATAGTTACCAATTATCCAACAATTTCCCACCAACCAAAGGCAGGACCGATAAAACGAATTATTACCCAAGCAGCAACCATTGTCCCAATACCTATCCAAGCACCACGAGTGGTGATAGCTACAAATTGTGTAGCTTGGGTTTTGTTAATGGGAATCCACGGTAATATTCTCTTGGTATCTTGTCCGTATTCTTCTCCTAGCGAGTTTTTACGGCGTTTTGCTTCACCCATAATTTGATGATTTAGTTTCCTTGGAGTTCAGTTTAAATTTTAATAGAAATTAGTCCCCAGTCGGTGATCATTGACATTAATTAGCCAGAATCATCTTCATTATTTGCCGCAAATAAACTAGGATCAAGATAGTTCAACCGCGCTAGGGGACTCAGTGCTGAGAGGATTTGAACACCGTAACTGCGGTTAACCACTCTACTATCTAATAAAGCTACAATACCCTGATTTTCGCGCACAGGTGCGATCGCTCTTTGCAATTCATTCATGGCTGTAGGTAATAAGTATAGTCTAAACCAGTCTTGATGCGATCGCTTATAATGAGCTACTCTACCCGCTACTAAAGGATTCTCTAAAGATGGTAAGGGTAAAGTGGCAATAATTAACAATCTCGGTGACGGTAAAACACCCTGATTTTCCCGCCAAAATTCCCAACCAGTAATTAAAATCCCATTTTCGTCTAAACAAGTTTTTTCTACCTGTACCCGTGAACCAAATTCTGAGGCTAAAATTGTCGCTACTTTGGATTTTAGCGGTACATCTCCGATTAATATTACTGTCATTCCTGTTGCTGTCGCACTTAAACATACCAATGTGCGAACTTGATGAATTAAAGCTCCTTGAAATTCCGGCGTATTTGGTAAAGGTAATTTATAAGGTACATAAAGTTGAATTGCTTCTCCTTGACTATCAGAAGCAAATTTTAAGCAAGTAACATCTTCTAAACCCAAGCGTTGACGGAAAAGAGGTGCTTCTGTTTCCGGTTCTAAGGAACTACCAATTAATACTACAGGTTGACGTTGCCAAATCGGTTCGAGGATTTTACTTAATTCAATGGGAGCATAATGTAAAGAAAATAACCCCTGACGACGGGCAATAGTTGACCAAAATAGGGGCAAATCAGATGAGAAATTTAAAGAAGAATCTTCTAAATATAGCAATTTTTGGCAAAAATTTCGCCAATTATCTGGAAGATGATTTTTATCTAAATCCAAATATAAACGTTGTAAAATTTCGATTTCCGGTTGAGAAATTAAATAACAGTGATAGGGATTTTCTGGATGCTGAAATAATTGATGGGTTAATTGTACCCTAGCTTCCCGAATTAATTCCACTTCATGGGGATAAGCCAGCATTAATTCGTCCCAATCATGGGGTTCAATACTTTGGGTAAGTTGAGAGCGTACCCAGTCCTCTAAATCGTCAACACCATCAATAATAGTCGGAATATGCTTAGGAAAGGCATTGTTATCAGCCAATTGTCCTTTTAACCAAGCCGCAGGGGAAGTCAATAGCAAACCCTGAAAATCAGGACTTGGCCAATTATCACCTATTCTAATCGGTTTATTCGCTGGTAGCCATTGCTTTAATCGAGGAATTTCTACCTTTAATAACCGTTGCTGTACAGTTTCCGAAGCGACAATAATTACAGAACCATGCCATATTAAAGCAGAAGCGATAAAACTCGTGCGATATCTCCCTTGATGTCCACAAACTGAACCCACCTGAATTAAAGCACTACGTCCCATACGCAAGGCGCGTGCTACTAATCTGGCCATTGTTAAATGATGAGGCCAGGACGGGAAACCTACCTGCGACCTCAGGAAGTTATGTAATGATAAATGAACTTCTGCTTCAATCACGGGCTTTTAATTCCATCCAAAGTTGTTTTTCATTCTCAGTAGTCAGTTATTGGTTGTCTCCTATTTCATTTTTACCACTAACCACTAACTACTGCCTATTTACCATTTACCTATCCTCCTAAATTATGCCAAGTTACCCAGGAATTTCCAGCGCTGCTTTCAGACATCCATTAGATATTCAAGCAGAGCAAGCTTTACGCAGTTTACCCGGCTTTGATTTAATCGCTCGTAAATTTGTGGAATTTGTCTATGAACGCCCTCAATTAGTCTATTTAATGGGTAATTCTATTCAGGTCGGTCCGCGTCAATATTCGACCATTTACCAGATTTTTCGGGAATGTGTCCGAGATTTGGATATCAGCGGTGAACCGGGATTATTTATTTCCCAAGATGCTCAGGTCAATAGTTATGCTCTGGGACAGGAAAACCCTTACATTGTTGTTAACACTGGGTTACTGGATTTACTCAATGAGTCTGAACTGCGGACGGTTTTGGCTCATGAACTCGGCCATATTAAATGTGGTCATAGTATTTTAATTCAAATGGCAATCTGGGCAATGAGCGCCGTTTCTGTCATTGGTGAATTAACTTTTGGTTTAGGTAATTTTGTCAGTCAAGCTTTGATTTATGCGTTTTTTGAATGGCGACGCAAAGCTGAGTTATCTGCTGATAGAGCGGCTTTATTGGTCATGGATGATTTAAATTCTGTGATGTCATCTATGATGAAACTCTCTGGAGGTAGTAATAAGTATGCTCATGAATGTAGTTTAACGGAGTTCATTGAGCAGTCGGAAAAATATCAAGCTTTAGATGATGATGGGCTAAATCAAGTGTATAAATTTTTATTATACAATGGTGGGCAAGGAATGATGTTAAGTCATCCTTTCCCTGTGGAACGCTTGCATCATTTACGCAAATGGGCTGTATCAGAGGAATATCAAGAAATTAAAAGGGGTAATTATCAGCGTTCTCCTGTTGGTTCGGTTGATGTGACACCGGCAAAATCTGATAATGAGGTAGAAAAGTTACGAAGGGAAATTGAAAGGTTACAAGAGGAAATTAACAAGGTGAAAAAATAAATGATAAAACCCCTGATTTCTTGTAGAGGTCAGGGTCTAAATTAATGAAGCGGGTTCTAATTGCTGAGAATGAATAAATTTTAATTTTTCTGCGGTTATTTAAGGTTATTTTAACAATAAAATTTTTTCTTGTTCTAGTGTATTTGCTTTTTGGTGTGCTAAAATGTCTGTATCTTGCATTGCTTACTTGATAAAGCCATTTTACACAGGGAGTAGAAATTGTATTATGTTTACAGATGATAAAAACGATTTTATTAAAAATTGGGCGATCTGCGGAACTATATTTTTGTTTTCGATAGCTGTTGCTGTTACAATTTATTTTATCTCAATGATTTTAATTACTGACAGTACAGAATTATTGACAAACAAATATAAATATGTTATTGAAACTGTTAAAGTATTAGGTTTATTCATTAGTGGAGGGGCAGTAATTGTTAATGTTTACTTTGCAGGTAGACGTGCAGAGGCTATGGAAGAGACTGCAAAGGCTACAAATAGAAATGCAGAGGCTGCAAATAGAAATGCAGAGGCTGCAAATAAAAATGCAGAGACTGCAAATCAAAAACAAATTACAGAAAGATTTTCTAAAGCTATTGAACAGCTTGGGAGTGATAAACCGGAAGTTATATTAGGTGGAATTTATACTTTAGAACGAATTGCGAGAGATTCTGAACCAGACCAATGGACAATTATGGAAGTTCTGACAGCTTTTGTCCGTCAGAATGCACCTATTATAAAAGAAAATAAGTCACAATCTCCAGAAGATCAAGAAAAATTACTAAAACTTAGAATTTCTATTCGAGCGTGTTTAACTGTGATTGCAGAACGTAAACACCCAGATTTAGAAAATAAACGTCTTGATTTAACTAAAGTTAATATTAGTGGATTCAATCTCGTACAATTCAAACTCAAAGGATTCAACTTCACAAGAGCCAACCTCACAGGAGCCGACCTCACAGGAGCCGACCTCACAAGAGCCAACCTCACAGGAGCCGACCTCACAGGAGCCGACCTCACAGGAGCCGACCTCACAGGAGCCGACCTCACACAAGCCAACCTCACAGGAGCCGACCTCACACAAGCCAACCTCACAAGAGCCAACCTCATAGGAGCCGACCTCACAAGAGCCAACCTCATAGAAGCCAACCTCACAAGAGCCAACCTCATAGGAGCCGACCTCACAAGAGCCAACCTCATAGAAGCCAACCTCACAAGAGCCAACCTCATAGAAGCCAACCTCACAAGAGCCGACCTCATAGGAGCCAACCTCACAGGAGCCGACCTCACACAAGCCAACCTCACAGGAGCCAACCTCACAGGAGCCGACCTCACAGGAGCCTACCGCTTGGAACCGGACTGGATAACAAAAGTTTTGCTCACAGAAGCCGACCTCAAAGGAGCGATACTCACAGGCGCTACAATGCCAGATGGGTCAATTCATGATTAGGAAAAGTAAAATTACTGAAAGCTCAGACTAGGAATGGCATAATAGAGACTCAAACCTTTATACTACTACTGGGGTTGTTGATCATGACTAAAAGACATCTCCAGAAAAGAATGTAGAGCCGAGAATCCCTGTCTCTACAAGGGTTGTAAGTCACGCATTAGCAAAATGGGGCATAGTCTGTGATGTATTAGATATGGATAAATTAGAAATTTCTTTGAAAAATACCCGATTCGGTGATGTATTTGCATCTTTACTAGCAAGTATACAATAAGAATCTGAATTAATTTTCCCATAAGTCTTTAAGAAATTGATGCAGTTTGTGATGTCACTAAACCGATTAGCATATACTTGATATAAAGGTGTACCTGATAGATTAGGATAATCTGGTATCCAGAATATTCCAGATTGAGAATAACCTTTTATTTGTAAATTTTTAAGTTTCTTGGTAGCAGTTTGTAAATCTGCAAAAGCAGAATCAGCAACAAAATAAATAGAATTATTTAGTGTAGATGAGTCTGATAATTTTTGATTGTTAGTTTCTGTTTTTATAGAAGATTGAGGTAAAGAACTTTCGTCATTTTTAGATAATGATGTATTTTGATTATTTAACCCGACTTCAGCCCATACTGCTGTATATGGAGAAGGTGAAGAAGAATCAATAAAATAATCTAAATTAATAATAACTAATTTTTGCCCTACGACAACTACACCTTTTTTATCTGGAAGTTTATAATCAGGTTTTTGTGGTCGGTTAATACGCAAATTAACTCCATTGATAACTGTAACTTGATCACCGATTTTAGGAACAATAGCAGGAGAAATAGTTACAGGTTGTTTTGTAGAAATAAGTTGTTCTTCAACAGTGACAACACCTGAAGTATTATTAACAGCACCTAATCTCATCCAACCAAGGGAAAGAGGCTGATTTTCGATTGATTTATCTGATATAGTTGGTGATTGAGTATTTATAGGTTGTGAATCTATTTTTTCAGTCATTATTTGAGGTTGTTTATTAAGAGAAAACCCAAAAATAATAGAACCACCAATAAAAATGCTAGTAATTAAACTAGCGATAATTATTCCAGTTTTAGCACTATTTTGATGAGTTTGATCAGAATTTCGTGCGTAATTACCAGGACTCACAGCAATTGTATTTTCAGGTGATAAAGGAGAAGGTAGAACATTAAGGACAGCAGGTACAACGGGATTTGAGAGAGTTTGTAAAGCGGTCAACATTTCTCTAGCATTGAGATAGCGATCGCGTGGATGATACGCTATAGCTTTATCTAAAATATCCCCAAAATTACCATTCAAATAGGGTGCAAAATGTCGCCACAAAATGTTACCCATAGTTGGTTCAGTTGGTAAATCTTGAGGTATTTTACCTGTTAATAAATAAATCGCTGTTAATCCTAAACTATACAAATCACTGGAATAAATAGGTCTACCAGATGCTTGTTCACTCGGCATAAATCCTGGTGTCCCAATCACAATAGACTGACTAGAATTACCAGAAGGACTCATTTCCGTATTCATCGTCACCTTCACAGCCCCAAAATCTATTAATACTGGTTTGCTATCAGAAAAACGCAAAATAATATTATCTGGTTTAATGTCTCGATGGACTATACCTTTGCTGTGAACATATTCGAGAATTTGCAATATATTAATTAAAATTTCCTTAACTGTAACTTCATTAAATACTCCCTGTTGTTGTAACCTTTCGCTGAGAGTTTGTCCTTCAATATATTCTTGAATTAAATAAAATTCCCCACCTTCAGAAAAATAAGCATATAACCGGGGAATTTGACTATGGCGATCGCCCAATTCTTCTAAAATAGATGCTTCTTTCTGAAACCTTTCCTGCACCAATTGGTATAGCTGGGGATTATTAATCACTGGAATGAGTTGTTTAATCACACACCGCTTACTCAAAGGCATTTGGGTATCTTCAGCTAAAAATGTTTTGCCAAACCCCCCACTACCCAGTACCCGCAATACCTGATAACGATTGTTCAATAGTGTCATAAAACTTTACTCTTTGTTGACGTTTTCGCTGATTTAGGTAAAATTTTCTTGAATTTTTCATATATTATCACCTTTTATCCGTAAAATGTAAATACCGCAAATTAAATTACTTTTTATCACAGCCAGTCTATGTCATACCAACCAAGACAGCATCCCACCGTTTTAGGTATAGATCCCTATCTTGAGTTGAACAATCAAGGTAAAACTTTACACTTTAAATTACATAAACCACAGCACATTTTAGGACGTGAACCCAATGTTGCTGATTTAGTCGTTCCCCAAGACTGGGAACTGGTTTCTCGTATCCAAGCTGTGTTACGTAAGGAGGGTACAGAATACCGCATTTATGATGGTAATGGTCAAGAACCTAGTAGCAATAAGTTGTATATTAATCATTCTTTGATTACTGCTACTCAAGGTTATTTGTTAACCAATGGTGTGGAAATTCATATTTCTCAAAATTTTTATCAACTAATTCAAATTAAATACTTTAATCCTGCCACCTCTAATTCTCTCAGTCCACCAACACAAAAGTTAATTTCTTTAAAACAAAAATCAGTTTTAATTGGACGGGATTCTACCGCAAATTTATATTTGGATGCGCCGACAATTTCCCGTCGTCATGCTACCATTGATAGCGATCATCAGGGGCGTTACATTTTACAAAATTTTAGCCCTAATGGAGTTTTTATTAATGGACAACAAATAAGTAGTAAAGCTGTTTTAACTAATGGATCAAAAATTCGCATTGGTCCATATATTTTATTTTTACGTGATGATAATTTAGAGATTTTAGATCAAGGTACTCACATTAGGCTAGAAGCACAAAATTTAATTTTAGAAACTAATGGTAAAGTGAGGATAGATGATTTATCTTTTGCTATTGAACCTGGACAATTTGTAGCTTTAGTGGGGGGAAGTGGCGCAGGTAAATCTACTTTAATGCGAACTCTTTTAGGTATTGAAAAAACCACTAAAGGCATAGTTTATCTAAATGGAGAAGATTTACAGAAAAACTTTAATTTGTATCGAACTCAAATTGGTTACGTTCCCCAAGATGATATTATTCATCGAGAATTAACAGTTGTAGAAGTTCTCACTTATGCTGCTAAATTACGTTTACCTCCTGATAGTAATTTACAACAAGTTGTAGAACAGGCATTAGCAGCAATTAAAATGAGTCATCGTCGTCATGCTTTAATTAGTGATCTGAGTGGTGGCCAAAGAAAACGAGTTTCTATTGGTGTAGAATTATTAGCTGATCCGAAATTATTCTTTTTAGATGAACCCACTTCAGGACTTGATCCAGGTTTGGATAAACAGATGATGCAGCTATTAAAAGAATTAGCACATCAAGGGGGAAGAACAGTTATTTTAGTGACTCATGCAACGGCAAATATTACAGAGTGTGATAGAATTGTATTTTTAGGAATAGGTGGAAAACTTTGTTATTTTGGCACTCCTCACGATGCTTTGCAATTTTTCCAAGTTCAGGATTTTGCAGATATTTATATTAAATTAGAAGAGGAAAAAGAGGTAATTAAATATGTTAATAAATTCCGTCAATCTAGTTATTATCAGGTTTATGTTGCTAATCAATTAAATTCAGGAATTAAACCAGAAACAACCACAATACCAGCAAAACCTAAAGGTGTTTTATTTTGGCAACAATGGCTTTTATTGACACAACGTTCTGGTCAATTAATTATCCGGGATAAAATAAATCTTGTATTATCTCTTTTAACTGCACCTATTGGGATTAGTCTGATCACTTTAGCGATGAAAAATAAAGCACCTTTTGTATTAGGAAATGAACCAGATCCAGCTTTACCTTCCTTAGCTTTACGGGTCTTATTTGTATTTACCTGTGCTGGTCTATGGGTAGGATTTTCTAGTTCTTTACAAGAAATTGTGAAAGAATCGGCAATTTATTTAAGAGAAAGATTAGTAAATTTAGGATTATTTGCTTATCTGAGTTCTAAGATTACAATTTTATCAGGTTTAGCATTAGCGCAAACTTTATTAATTTTAATTATAATTCTCATTGGTTTTAAATCTCCCAACCCAGAACTAATTTCTTGGAGTATGGGATTATTAATTACCAGTTTTCTGACTTTATTTGCTAGTTTTAGTTTAGGATTACTTGTTTCTACAATTGTCAAAAATAGTAGTCAAGCAAATAGCACTTTGCCATTACTGATTTTACCACAAATCATTTTTTCTGGAGTATTGTTTAAAACTGAAGGTGTTGTGAGTAAAATTTTATCATGGTTAATGATTAGTCGTTGGTCTGTTGGTGCTTATGGAACAATATTAAATGTTAATGCTTTACTTCCTAAAGAATATCAATTCCCTGGTGCCTTTGAAGCCACATCTGTATATGATCCAACTTGGGGAAATTTGAGTTTAAATTGGGAAATTTTGTTGTTACACGCTACGGTTTATTTGTTAATAACTTTTGGTTTGCAAAAGCAGAAAGATATTTTTTAATGATCTCCTTGGCAATGCCTACCTTGATAATAACTAATTAGCAACTTCAGCCATTTCAATGACACGCCCTTCATAATCCTTAACTAAAAAATTCAAAGGCTTTTGGTTGCGAATATGGTAAAAGCCATACAGTCAGAGACTCCTAACTCTTGCTATATAATAGAAACAGAAATTCTATCTTTAGGATTGTTAAGAATGTATCAAACAAATCCGCCACTTTCGCCTAAAGAAACATTACCGACAATGTATGATCTTCCTAGCGAAGACCCGGAGGAACCTGGTTTGCCAGATCAATTTCATTTATTCCAACCACAATTATTAGCAGAAACATTCCGTCCCCCTGACTATCCTAGCGACCAAATATTTACAGGAAGTGATCTGAATCTTTATTATGATTTGCGTCATCCTTCATGGTATAAACGTCCAGATTGGTTTGCAGTATTAGGTGTTCCCTCTCTTTATGACAAAAGAGATTTACGGTTAAGTTATGTAGTTTGGCAAGAAGCAGTTAATCCTCATATTATAGTTGAATTACTCTCACCAGGAACAGAAAAAGAAGACTTAGGGCAAACATTAAGAGATGTCGAAAAACCTCCTGGTAAATGGGAAGTTTACGAACAAATTTTAAGAGTACCCTATTACGCCATCTTTGATCGTTATAAATCTGAATTTAGAATGTTTCAGTTAACAGGCGCTCGTTATGCTGAAGTAAAATTATCAGATTTTCGGTTTTGGATTCCCGAAATAGAATTAGGTTTAGGAGTGTGGACAGGAAGTTATAAAACTGTCGAAATGTCTTGGTTACGTTGGTATGATAAACATGGTAATTGGATATTAACCAGCACAGAAGAGGAAAGAAAAAAAGCTGAACAAGAAAGACAAAAGTTAGAACAAGAAAGGCAAAAAACCGAAAGATTAATTGCCCAACTGCGTGCGCTTGGTGTTGAACCAGATTTATAATAAACAAAATCTCACATTTTCTCGTTTTTCTCGTTCCCAGTCTCCGACTGGGAATGCCATTAGAGGCTCTGCCTCCTAATATTCTATCATTATTCTCGTTCCCAGTCTCCGACTGGGAATGCCATTAGAGGCTCTGCCTCAAACTCCATACCACTATCAATCAAAGAAATACAATGGGACGCAGCCGCTATCATGTATTAGGAACTCAACCGCACTTCCTCACCTGCACATTAGTAAATTGGATGCCATTATTTGGTAACATGGAAATTGTCCAAATTATCATAGATTCCCTCAACTTTCTCCAATGTCAGCAGCGTTTGAAATTGTACGGTTACGTAATCATGGAAAATCATCTGCATCTTATTGCTGCTGCTGCCAACTTATCTAAAGAAATAGGCAATTTTAAATCATTTACTGCTCGTTCTATTATTGATTTACTTGAGAAAAATAACGCTAACTATATACTTAACCAACTAGAATTTCATAAATTAAAACATAAAATAAAACAAGATTATCAACTTTGGCAAGAAGGTTTTCATCCCCAAGCAATTGCTAATGAAGAAATGTTTATCCAAAAATTAGAATATATTCATAACAATCCGGTGCGTCGTGGTTATGTTGATGATCCGGCTCATTGGCGTTATTCTAGTTATCGGAATTATATGGAATTACCAAGTTTATTAGAGGTGGAATTGATTGATTTGTGAGGCAGAGCCTCTTGATAGCATTCCTAGCCGGAGACTAGGAACGAGGGACGAGGGATATTGAGGCAGAGCCTCTTGATAGCATTCCTAGCCGGAGACTAGGAACGAGGGACGAGGGATATTGAGGCAGAGCCTCTTGATAGCATTCCTAGTCGGAGACTAGGAACGAGGGAAAACTGGTTGTAAACGTTGACGAATTTTGCCAATTATAATATAAAGAATTGGCACAATAAATAAGCTTAGAAAGGTTGCCACGAACATTCCTCCAAATACCGCAGTACCCAAAGATTGACGACTTGCAGCACCTGCACCTGTAGCAGTTGCTAGGGGGAAAATTCCCAGTAAAGTCGAAAATGCAGTCATTAAAATTGGACGTAAACGACCTTTTGATGCTTCTACTGCTGCTTTGGTAATTGATAAACCTTGATTTTCTTGCAGTTGGTTAGCAAATTCTACAATTAAAATTGCGTTTTTACTGGCTAAACCTATTAACATGACTAACCCAACTTGACAAAATACATCATTATTTAAACCTCGTAATGATAGTGATGCTAAAGCTCCCATAATGGCTAAGGGAACTGATAACATAATGATTAAAGGGTCAACATAATTTTCATATTGAGCAGCTAATACTAAAAAGACGAAAAGTAATCCTAAAACAAAAATAATTGGCGCTTGTCCTCCCGATTCTTTTTCCTGAGCAACAATACCTGACCATTCATATCCCATACTAGTAGGTAATATTTTCTTGGCCAATTGTTCCATGGTCAAAGTTGCTTGTCCAGAACTAAAACCAGGAGCAGGAGAACCATTAATTTCAATAGAACGAAATAAGTTATAATGATTAATAGTTTGCGCTCCCGTTGTTGGAGTTAATTTTACTAAACTACTCAAGGGAATCATTTGATTAGTTGCAGAACGCACATTTAATAAGCCAATATCATTAGGATTAGAACGAAACTGAGCATCTGCTTGAATATATACCCGATATGTGCGAGAAAGGAAATTAAAATCATTAACATATCGTGAACCTAAATAAGTTTGGAGGGTTTTGAAAATATCGTCAATGGAAACTTGTAGAGATTTCGCTTTATTGCGGTCTACTTCAATTAAAATTTGTGGTGTATTCGCGGTAAATGTGCTAAATACAGCTTGTAGTCCTGGAGTCTTATTACCCTGCATCATAAACTGACCAACGGTTTGCAGCATAGAATTTAAGCTGTTAGTGCCGGCTATATCTTGTAACTGAAATTGGAAACCGCTAAAACTACCTAAACCGCGAATTGCAGGAGGGTTAACTGGGAAAACTCTCGCTTCGGTAATTCCTGACAAGGTTTTTCTTAAATTACCAATAATTGCTTGTACAGATTGATTTGGTCTTTTCCGTTCATTCCAGGATTTAAGAGTTGTAAAAATTACTCCACTATTGGCGGTACTACCACTAAAACCAAAACCACCAATCGCAAAAGTACCTGTAACTTCAGGTAATTTGAGGATTTCTGTTTCTACCTGACTCATGACTTTACTGGTATATTTAAGTGAAGAACCCTCTGGACCTTGAATAATGGTAATGAAATAACCTTGGTCTTCGTCCGGTAGAAATGCTGTGGGTACAGTCGTGTACAGCCAAGCTGTGACACCCAATAAACCAATAAATACTAGAACAACTATCGCTTTAACTTTTGTTAAAAGTATTAAGGAGCTTTCATAGCCCTGACCCATAGCTTCTAAAAACCAGTTAATGCCACCGAAAACCCAGCCGAAAATGCCTCTAGCTGCGGGTCTTTGCCGTAATAACAAGGCTGAAAGAGAGGGAGTGAGGGTGAGAGCCAAAAATGTGGAAATGGCGATAGAAAAGGCAATTGTCAGGGCAAATTGTTTGTAAATTTGTCCAGTCGCCCCGGGGAAAAAGCCTACAGGGACAAACACCGCCATTAATACCAGAGAAGTAGCAATTACAGCCCCAAATAGCTCTTGCATGGAGACTGAAGCAGCTTGACGGGGTGACATTCCTTTGTCTTGAATTAAGCGGGAAATATTTTCGACAACAATAATCGCATCATCAACTACCATTCCTGTTGCTAGGGTTAAACCAAACATGGTTAAGGTATTCACAGAAAAACCAAAGGCTTTGACAAAGGCAAAAGTCCCCACTAAAGATAGAGGAATAGTAATAACGGGTATTAATGTAGTTCGCCAGTCTTGTAAGAAGATAAAGATAACGAGGACTACCAGTATAATGGCTTCTAAAAGGGTTTTTACTACTTCTGCTAAGGATTCTTCTACAATTGTAGTGGTGTCAAAAGCTACTTGATATTTCATTCCTGGGGGAAAACTTTGGGAAAGTCGTCCCATTTCCTTTTTGACTAAATTGGCCACGTTTAAGACATTACTTCCTGGTGTCGGAAATATCCCAATTCCTACACCCTCATTCCCCTTAAAACGGAGAAATGAGTTATAGTTTTGAGCGCCAAGTTCTGCTCTTCCCACGTCTTTTAATTTAATTAAACTACCGTCAGCCGCAGTTTTAACCACTAAATTATCAAATTCTTCCACTTCCGTAAGTCTACTAACTGCCCTTAAATCAATTTGATACATTTGACCATCTACGGCTGGCTGTTGTCCAATTTGTCCCGCACCTACCTGTAGATTTTGTTCATTAAGGGCATTAATAATATCATTAGTGGTTAGATTCCGACTAGCGAGTTTATTCGGGTCAAGCCATAGACGCATCGCATAGCGGCGTTCACCAAAAATTCGCGCCTCACTTACCCCTTTAATCCGTTTAAGGGCATCCGCTATATATAAATCTGCATAATTACTTAAAAAGACATTATTTAAGGCTTTATTATTACTGTATAAACCTATCGCTAACAGAATGTTATTAGACTGTTTACTCACAGTTACTCCTGTTTGCTTGACAGATTCTGGTAACTGGGGTTCAGCGGAAGTAACGCGGTTTTGCACGTCTACGGCGGCAATATCTTTGTCACGAGAAGCATCAAATGTTACAGTAATTGTACTACTGCCATCATTACTACTGCTGGAAGTCATGTATTTAATGCCTTCAACACCGTTAATTTGCCGTTCTAAGATGGTTGTTACAGTATTTTCGACAATTTCCGCACTAGCGCCAATATAATTAGAACTGACGATAATCTGCGTAGGACTAATTTCTGGATACTGAGCGGTGGGTAAGCTGGGAATACTAATTGCACCGACGAGTAAAATAATAATAGCGCAGACACTAGTAAATACAGGTCGCTTAATAAAAAAGTCAACAAACATAATTAATTTGTCTTTTGGATTTTGTATTTTTTCAAATTCTTATCTTTTCTCTATTTCGTTATTTTCAGGAATGATTGGTAGTCCGTCTCTGAGATTTTGCACTCCTGAAATAATCAATTTTTCATCTTTTTGTAGTCCAGAAATTACCTGATAATTATTACCTTGAATATTTCCTAATTTCACTTGTTTTTGTTTAGCTATTAATTGGGAAACACCTTGAGGAGATTTTTCTGTTTGGGCTACAAATACAAAGGTTTCTCCAGCTATTCGAGATATTGCTGTCGTAGGAATTATAACACCAGAACGTTTACTCCAAATTACTTTTGCCCGAATCATTTGATCTGCTCGCAATTGTCCTTGAGAATTATCATAAAGTGCTTTTACTAATATTGATTGAGAATTATTAGTAATATTAGGAGAAATAAAGAATATACTACTATTACCTATAATTTGACCTTGGGCATTAATTAATTCTACTGGTAGTCCTTGACGCAATTGTATACCTTTTTCCAAAGGAACAGGAATTTTCACTTCTAAAGGTCGGTTTTGGGTAATAGTAGCTAATGGTGTGGAAGTATTGGCAAAATCACCCACTTTTACGGGAATATCGCCAACAATTCCCGCAAAAGGAGCAGTAATTTTGTAATATTGAAGTTGAACTTGTTGTTGTCTAATATTAGCATCAGCTTGCAGTAAGGATTTTTCTACCTGGGATATGGTAGCCATTTGGGCTTGAATGCGAGCCTCTATAGCCCCTAATCGGGCT
>Ga0208200_100008_pt1 | contig 63526 bp, 55 predicted proteins | sample LakMenEpi13Aug08_FD_150689 | JGI IMG/M metagenome (GOLD analysis project Ga0208200, IMG submission 150689) | Freshwater microbial communities from Lake Mendota, WI - 13AUG2008 deep hole epilimnion (SPAdes) | ecosystem: Environmental > Aquatic > Freshwater > Lake > Epilimnion/Euphotic zone ...
AGTAAAACTTGGATTGATTATTATCATCATGGTGAATCTCTGTCAGATACGAAAATTCAATCTTTAGTAAATGGAGCTTTTTTGCATCGGGATGTGTTAAGTAAAGTGTTAAAATGAAATTGATTCTACAATTTAGTTAAGGTTGATATCATCCTCAAGGAGATTGATTATGACAGCTATAACCGTCAACTTAAACCCCATTATCCAACTTACTGACAACCAATTTTATCAACTCTGTCGAGAAAATCCTGAAATCAAATTTGAACGCAATACCAAAGGAGAAATATTGATTATGTCACCAACAGGAGGAGAAACAGGAAAACGTAATGTGGAAGTTGCAGCAGATTTTGTGTTTTGGAATCGTCAAACTAAATTAGGAGTTTGTTTCGATTCTTCCACTTGTTTTAAACTTCCCAATGGTGCAAATCGTTCTCCTGATGTTGCTTGGATAAAAAAAGATAGATGGGATACACTGACACCAGAAGAACAGGAAAAATTTCCACCAATTGCTCCAGATTTTATTTTAGAATTAATGTCGCCCAGTGATAGTTTGCAAGAAACACGGGCAAAAATGCAGGAATATATAAATAATGGAGTTAAATTAGGTTGGTTAATTAATCGGAAAATGGGTCAGGTGGAAATTTATTGTCTTGGTAAACCAGTGGAAATATTAGACTTTCCTCAAGAATTATCAGGGGAAGATATTTTACCAGGATTTATTTTAAATATGGAAATTATTTGGGGATAGATATTATTTATTCATTCGTAATACCAGATATAAATTTCTAGAAAACTTATAAAAAACCACTCCACTTCATCTTCTCATTACCTCTGTGTCCTCTGTGTCTCTGTGGTTCGTTAAATCCGAAATATTCATTTTTTCCTGGTTCTTGGTTCTATAACATGAGGGTTTACTCCAAAATATTTCGCTGCTGCTGACATATCAAATGTTAATAAATTAATATCCCCTAACTCTTTAATACCTTGAGCTTGAGAAGATTTGATATCTAAAACTTGAATAATTTCCTCTGCGACTGCTTGCGCTAAAAGCGGGGGAACAGAATTACCAATTTGTCGAAAACCATGCCATTTTGTGGGATGAAATCTAAACCAATCAGGATAGGAATGTAAACGTGCAGCTTCCCTCACAGTAATACATCTGGGAATAGAAGGATGTATAGGACGAGGAGAAGTAAATGCACCTTTATTACTAGGTGTTCCGGCTCTTAACGTATTACATAAACCATGAGGGTCAAGTTTATGAAAACGACTGATTGATTCGATTTTACCATGGGGTGTGGAGGCAAATCTTTCTCTAGATTCCGTTGAATGTTTGCTTCTTAAACTTGATGTGAGTAAATTATGATCATACTGACGTTGATAGGAATAGTTGTTTTTGGCAATTTCCAGATTACGCAGTTTTTTAGCATAATTACTAGGGTTACTAAATTCAGTAATTATCCAATCTTGTTGATATAATTCTGGATAGTTTTCTATGACTGGTAAATCTTGTAATGCTTCCCAAACTGTTGGATATTTTTGATTAGGGAATGTAATTTTTTCTGGATATTTGGGTAATTCTATATTTTGACGTGAACCGAGTAAAAATAACCTTTCCCGATTTTGTGGTACTCCATAATTAGCTGCATTTAAAACTTGATAATTTGTATTAACTTGATAACCACTTTCGGAAAACTGACTAATGATTTCTGCAATAAATTCTTTATGTTTACCTACTGTCATTCCTTTGACATTTTCTAATACAAAAAACTTAGGTTGTAATTCTATAACCAACCTAATAAAATGGAAAACTAAAGAATTTCTGGGATCATCAAAAGAACGTTTTCCAATTAATGAGAAACCTTGACAGGGTGGACCACCAAATACTACATCAATTTCTTGATTAGCAATTTGAGAACTATTTCTAATTTCCTCCCCTGTTGTCTCTTCTACGCTTTTACATAATACAGTCCAAAAAGGAAAATTAAATTTATGAATTGCACAATGAATTGGGTCTATTTCCACAGAGGCAAGGACATCAAAACCAGCTTGTTCAAAACCTAAAGTCATTCCCCCCGCACCCGCAAATAAATCAACTGCAATTGGTCGTTTTTGGGTCATTTTAACTATTATCTATTTTTTCATTACTAATATTTCCTTTGCAGTGCGATCGCACACTCCCAATTCTCCCAAAGAGAAGCGCATTTCTTGATAACCTGTCAAGGTTTTTTGTCTTTTTTCTGAATTTAATAATAGTTCCATAGTAGCTTGAGTAATATTCTCTGCTGTGGCTTTTTCCTGTAAAAATTCTGGGACAATTTCCCGCATGACAACTAAATTTACCGGAGAAGCAAAGGGAATTGAACCTTTAAGAATATGACGTGCAATCCAAGCTGTAATGGGGTTTAGACGATAAACAACAACTTGGGGAACATTTAATAATGCTAATTCTAAATTCACAGTTCCCGATTTAGTAATTGCAAAATCAGCCGCTGCAAAAACCTCTCTTTGTTGACCTAATACTACCGTAGCTTTCAAACCATAATCTTTAATTGCTGCTGTAATTGTATTTCTAAATGTTTCCAAAGATAGCGGAATCCAAAAATGGACATTTGGTAATTTAGATTGAATATTTTTAGCCGCTGCAAAAATAACTGGTAATAGATATTTTAATTCTTGATGACGGGAAGCTGGTAACAAAGCAATGGTAATTTCTGTGTCTTTAATTCCTAATTTCTCCCTAGCAATTTCTCGACTGGGTGCATTTGCCATTCTATCAATTAAAGGATGTCCTACCCAACAAACATTAGCCCCATTTTGTTGATAATATCGCGCTTCTTCTGGGAAAATTGCTAATAGTTTATCTGTAAAACCAACAATGCGGTTAGTATTCTGAAAACTCATTGACCATACCCACTCTTGGGGCGCAATATAATAAGCAACAGGAACATCAGGTAAATTTTCCTTCATGTAAGTCCCAATACCCAAATTAGGACCCATATAATCAATTAATACAACCAAATCAGGAGGATTTTCTTTTAAATAAGTAATCGCTTGTCGTTGTACTCTTAATGTAGGGATAACATAAGGTAAAGATTCAATCAAACCCATAGAACCAATACCACTCGTATTACCCAAAATTTTCGCCCCAGCTTGGGCCATTTTCTCCCCACCCAAAGCCACGATTTCTAATGTCAATCCAACAGCTACAGCTTGACGCTGAAGTGCTGCAATTAATAGCGACCCCTGTAAATCGCCGGAAACTTCACCAGTGCTAATAAATATCCGCATTTTAGATTTTAGATTTTAGATTTTTACTTCCTTTTCTGTTTTCTTGATTCTTCTTTTTTTCTTCCTTCGTATTCTTTGCGTCTTTGTGGTTTTTTAAAACTTTATTCTTCCTACCAAAACAAAGTAACTGATAAATTTTGAGAACGGGAAAAACCCGCCCCCAGATTTGAGTCCTTACTTATTATTCATCAATAACTGTTTTTTTGCCTTTTCCGGGAATTAAACCTCTTCTTCCTGGCATTTGGGAAAGTAGCAAAAAACGGCGGAGATGTTTTAATTCTTCTGTATCTCCTAAATTTTCCAACTCTTCTAAAGCATCTTTAAATAAGAACTCAGAACGGTAGAGAAGACGGAAAGCCTTTTTAATTAATTGAAAATCACTTTTTAGCATTCCCGAACGTTTTAATCCTACCAAATTTAGGGATCGCACTCTTGCAGGATTTCCCTCCACTAACATATAAGGAGGTACATCTCTATCAATGCGTGCCATACCGCCTATCATTGACATCCCCCCAATATGTACAAATTGATGTACACCTAAAACACCGCTCAATCTAGCTCGTGATTCAATATGTACATGACCCGCTAATGCTACAGAGTTAGCAATAATTACAGAATTTTCAATTAAGCAATTATGACCCACATGAACATAAGCCATTAATAAATTACCATTACCGATTACCGTCGCTTCTCCACGCCCAGTAGCGCGGTTAATCGTTACGTACTCACGAATGGAATTATTATTGCCAATTTTTACCCAAGTTGGTTCTCCGACATATTTGAGGTCTTGGGGCTGCATACCGATAGCAGCACCCGGAAAAATCTGATTTCCCGTACCAATTTCACAAAGTCCTTCTAAAACAACGTGAGGTCCAATGACAGTATCTGCACCAACTCTAACATTCTCTCCTATCACAGCATAAGCGCCGACTTGCACTGTTGGGTGGAGTTCCGCATTAGTATGTATGACAGCAGTTGGATGAATAAGTGTTTTCAAGGGTGAATCTCCAAAACTAAGTGCTGTGTATGAAATATTTTACTGAATAAAAGTGTCGGGCAAAGTAAGTTATGTGTGAGGGCAAAAATTTAGAATTAGCCAAAAGTTGTGTTTAATTTATTTAGGCTTGCTTGAGGCTGCAAGGTATCTAAACATTAGCCATTGAGATTCAATATTAATAAATAATAACTAATGACTAATGACTAACAACCAATCACCTTTAACTAATTAGAGAAAACATTAGTTCTCCTTCAGCGGCTAGTTTTCCGTCCACCTCCGCTCGTCCTCGCATTTTTCCGAAACGACGCTGCTTCACCCACAACAGTTCCACAGTCATCACCAGTTGATCACCGGGGACAATTTGCCGCCGGAAGCGGACCTTATCAATACCAGCAAATACGAATAGTCCTCCTTGTGAATTTGGCATTTGCGTCATTACCACACCCCCGACCTGGGCCATCGCCTCAATAATTAGCACACCGGGCATCAGCGATCGCCCTGGGAAATGCCCTTGAAATTGGGGTTCATTAAAGGTAACATTTTTAATACCCACGGCCTTTTTGCCCGGTACATAATCAATAATCCGGTCTACGAGTAAAAACGGATAGCGATGGGGTAAAAGTTCCTGAATCTCCTCAATACTAAAGGTAGTTTTAATTGTCTGTGTATTGGTATTATCCTCACTTGATGTATTCACTTCCTGAGAATCAGCTTCGGTAATAGTTGACATTAGTTGTACGTTATTTGAATGATTAAACACTAGAAATAGGTGAAGTAACTGCTATAAACTTGGGAATTTTAGATCAGTTCTAAAATTTTCCGTGCTAGTTCAATGTGTAAATTATGACTAGCTTTGTACGCGAAAAAATGAGCAACAGGGAAAGTTCCCAGTAAACTTAGATCTCCGACTAGATCCAAGATTTTATGACGAACTGGTTCATTTGCAAATCTTAATGGTGGATTTAGCCAACCTTGGTCCCCACAAACCAAAGCATTATCTAAACTACCACCTTTAATCAGTCCCGACTTTTGCAGATATTCGATTTGATGTTGTAAACCAAAAGTCCGTGCTGGAGCAATTTCTGTCGCAAAATCACCAGCAGATTTTTCTAAACTGGCCGTTAATAACCAACTGTGCCATTGATTACCAATTGCCGGCAAGTTAAAATCTATCCCATAGCTAAATCTAGTTTCCGACGCAGGTAAAGCGCAAACAAAAGCATCACCTTCATAAATCCAAATCGGTTCAGTAATAACCACAGGTGCGGTTAAATGATTAGCTGTTTGGGAGACCAAACCGACTTGAGCAATGCTTTCACACCAAATTTGAGCCGAACCATCTAAAAGTGGTACTTCTGGTCCATCAATTTCCACTCTGGCATTATCTACCCCCATAGCCGCCAAAGCTGCTAATAAATGTTCCACCGTGCGAACACAGACCTCACCCTGACCCAATTGAGTAGAAAGCACAGTTTGACTCACAGCCGCCACTTGAGCGGGAATTATTGGTGAATTTGGTAAATCTACCCGCATAAAAAAGCGATTGCTGTCGGTTGGTGCGGGTAGTATTCGTACTTGAGTATTGACACCACTATGTAACCCCACACCAGTCTGAGTAATTTCCCCAGCTAAAGTATGTTGTTGCATGGCCTGACAATCCAGATATTGTAGTGAGTATTGTTCATATTCCGTCTTGAGTACAAACCCTGATTAATCTTGTCTGAAAATTATGAAAATCCTTAGCCACCGACAACTGACCAAATTAAAATCTTTCTCCAATGCCAAAATTGATTCGACTATCACCTTCATCAGTGATACCGTAATCTATCCTAATTGGTCCGAGTGGAGATTGTATCCGTAAACCCAAACCATAGCCATAGCCATTACCGTTTTTATTTAACACCTGTGCCGCTTTGGTACTACTTCCCAGGTCACTACCATAATCAAAGAATAGTGCACCACTAACAACAGAGAAAACAGGGAAACGATATTCAACAGCAGCTTGTAAATATCTGCTACCAGTACCCAATCGTCCTTCATCATAACCCCGAACTGAATTGCTACCACCCAAGGTAAAGGCCTCATAGGGAGGGACATCGCCCAAGATTGTTCCCCCTTGAAGATTAAAGGCCAAAGTTTCCGATTTTTTACTAAAGCTAATCAATTTAATCGGTAAATACTGACTATAATTACCTCGTAACCTCGTCATAAAAACACTACCTGTACCTATAGGTACAGATTGATCAATTCCAAAGCTGAGGAAAGAACCTTTTGTGGGTTGTACGGGATTATTACGGAGATCCCTTTGTATTCCCAGTCTTAATAGTAACAAATCATCTTCCCCAGAAGGCGAAACGGTGAGAGGAATTTTATCGCTGATAATCTTGCCACTACCATCAAATATTGCCCCTTCCTTTCGCAAATTACCATCAGCATCACGACCAGAAACCCGTTGATACTGTAGTCCAGCGGAAGCCAACCACTCGGAGTTTTTGAAAGGATTGGCGGAAAGGGGACGGGTAAAGTTAATACCACCACCTAACCGGGTAATCCGGGGGGTAACTTGCTGATTTGTATCCGTTATATTACTAGGATCAAAAGTATTAATATTTTGATTTTTACCTTCAAATATTGTGGAAATAGAACGACGACGGAAAATATTTGTCGTATAGGAGGTACGGTAAGGATCACCAGCAATCCAAGGGTCAGTAAAGCGCAGGTCAAACAGTAGTTCCCGTTCTCCTAACTGTATCTCCGTCCCTAATTTTTGATTTCTTCCCCCCAGGTTTTGTTGCTGATAGCTGATAGTACCAAATAAACCACTGGCGGAACTTATCCCTGCCCCAGCGGCAATAGAACCACTACTGCGTTCAATTACATTAACTAACACATTTACTTTGCTGGGGTCACTACCAGGGGCAAGGGATATAGGCTCAGTATCTGGTGGTTCAAATAACCCCAATCCATATACCCGTGCTAGGTCTCTCTGGACTGTATTCCGGTTGAATATGGTTCCTGGCTTTAATTCCAATTCCCTGATAATAATATAATCCTTTGTCCGCCCCCGAATTGGATTTCCTTTGTCGTCTACATCCTCACCATCTTTATTACGGAACCGGACTTTAACGCTCTCTACAACCCCTTCTGCTACTTGTAGGGTGACAACTCCGGTTTCTGATACTTTGGGTGCTCCAATTAAATTGGCCAGTACATAACCTTGGTCTTGATAAAGTTTGGTTAATTGCTTGATTCCCTCATTCAATTCTCGCAAGTTGAGGATTTTGCCATATTGACTGCTAAATATTTCGTTGGCCGTTGTCACAGGCAGTACAGAAGCTACACCCGTACCAGGATTAACTTCTAATTCGACTTTAGAAAGAATGGGATTGGGGGTAACAATAAAACTTACCCGCACACCAAGGGGGGTATCTTCTGGAAATGCTTGCACGTTGGAGAAAAACCCAGTTCTAAAAATCGCATTAATATCTTCTTGGATTTGGGAACGGGTGCTTGTTTGTCCGGCTTGGGTGCGAATTACTTTATAAACTTCGGTTTCTAGTTCGGGGGTAACTGGTCCTGTTTCCGATTTAATCATGACTTCGGATACCAGTACACGGGTTTCCGTTGGTTCAGGATTAGGGGAGGGTGTGGGTGTCGCTGTGGGAGTTTCAGCCTCAGGTGCTTGGGTCGGTTGTGTTGGAGTAACTGGTGTTTTTTGAGGAACTATTGTCGGTTTTTGGATAATAACAGGTTGCTGATTTACTGGTTTAGGCTCTACAGTGGGCGGTTTGGGTTTTTCTCGACCAGTTTCAGTCTCAGGAGCTTGTGCTGTTATGTTGGGAGTTAAAACTTTGACCAGAGGAGAAAATTGGTTAGGTTCTTTTTCTGTAACTGTTGGCACTACCAGGGTATAAGGTGCTGGATTTTCATTAACAGCACTTTTTACAAGATTCTGTTTTTCTGGTTGGTTTGTTTCTGATGTCAAAACTTCTGTGGTCTGTGCTTGATTATCAGTAGTTTGGGCATTTGCTTTGACGGAAATTGCTAACGGGATTGTCATGGCTACCATTGCCATTAATCTCGGTGTTAAATGTTTTTTAATCATGTTTCTTTTCACTACCACACACCATTGTTCTTTAAGTTATACGAAAAATTATTTACTCAATTTTGTAGTTATCTACTACTTTTAATACTCTTTCTAAAACCTCCTGGTAGGCATTTTCTACGTTTCCTAAGTCACGACGAAATCGGTCTTTATCCATAATTCGGAGGTTAGTATCGGTTTCGGCTATGTCCCATAAACGACAGGTATCGGGACTAATTTCGTCCGCTAAAAGCACCTGCTGTTGTGAGTCCACACCGAATTCAAGTTTAAAGTCCACTAGGGTAATTTGACATTTTTTCCAAAACTGCTTGAGAAATTCGTTGATTTCCAAAGCAAGATCGGTAATTTGAGCCACTTGTTCCCTTGTCGCTAATTCTAGAAGAAATAAGCGATCGCTTGTTAGTAAAGGATCACCTAAATGATCATTTTTATAATAAAATTCCACTAAGGGCTGTGATAATACCGTCCCTAATGCTAACCCCGTTTGCTGACACAGGCTACCAGCGGCAATATTTCTTACTACTACTTCTAAGGGAATGATTTTTACAGCCTTAACTCTCATCAAATTAGGGGCTGGACTATCAATAAAATGTGTTTTAATCCCCTGTGCCGCTAATTGTGGAAATAGTTGACTGGAAATACTACAGTTAATCATGCCTTTGTTTTGAATGCTACCCCGTTTTTGAGCATTAAAGGCTGTAGCATCATCTTTGAACTCAGTTAACAAGATATCTGGATCATCTGTTGCGTAAAGAATTTTAGCTTTGCCTTCATAGAGCTTAGAATTAACAGACATGGTGGTAGATAATGTTTTCGGTAATGGACTGCTTAAATCTGAAAATTTTCCTATTTTAAGTAGGTTAGCGTTAAAAATTAATGATCAGGGAACAGGGAACAACGGACAACTGACAACTGACAACTGACAACTGACAATAATTGAAGCTAGACTACCTCAATTTGTAAACAGATAATACATTAAGTCTAGTATTACAAAACAAACTCTATTTTTTCACAGAATATGACCCATCCCTTTATTAAACACCTACATAGTCCAGAACGTCCCGTTATCGTGTTTGACGGTGCTATGGGAACAAACTTACAATCTCAAAACCTGACCGCCGAAGACTTTGGAGGCGCGCAGTATGAAGGTTGTAATGAGTATTTAGTCCACAGTAAACCCGAAGCTGTCGCTAAAGTTCACCGTGATTTTCTGTCCGCTGGCGCTGATGTCATTGAAACTGATACCTTTGGTTCTATGTCCATAGTTCTAGCAGAATACGACCTAGCAGAGCAAGCTTACTATCTCACGAAAAAAGCCGCCGAACTAGCCAAAAGTGTGGCTGCGGAATTTTCCACCCCAGAAAAACCCCGGTTTGTAGCCGGTTCTATAGGTCCTACCACCAAACTTCCCTCCTTGGGTCATATTGATTTTGACACGATGAAAGCCTCTTTTGCTGAACAAGCAGAAGCTTTATTTGATGGTGGTGTGGATTTATTCCTCGTGGAAACTTGTCAAGATGTACTACAAATTAAAGCCGCATTAAACGGAATTGAGGAAATTTTTAGCAAAAAAGGGGAAAGAAGACCATTAATGGTGTCTGTAACCATGGAAAGCATGGGGACAATGCTAGTAGGTACAGAAATCAACGCCGTTCTCACGATTTTAGAACCTTACCCCATTGATATTCTGGGTTTAAATTGCGCCACTGGACCTGACTTGATGAAACCACATATCAAGTATTTATCAGAACATTCTCCCTTCGTGGTTTCCTGTATTCCTAATGCAGGTTTACCGGAAAATGTAGGTGGTCAAGCACATTACAGGCTTACGCCAGTAGAATTACGAATGGCGTTAATGCACTTTATCGAAGATCTAGGTGTCCAAGTGATTGGGGGTTGCTGTGGGACACGACCAGCACACATTCAACAATTGGCGGAAATTGCTCGGGATTTAAAACCGAAAGTTAGACAGCCAAGTTTAGAATCAGCAGCCGCATCAATTTATACTACTCAACCTTATGAACAAGAAAATTCTTTCTTGATTGTTGGTGAACGTCTTAACGCCAGTGGTTCTAAAAAATGCCGTGATTTACTGAACGCCGAAGACTGGGATGGTTTAGTCTCTATGGCGCGAAGTCAGGTAAAAGAGGGGGCGCATATCCTTGATGTTAACGTTGATTATGTCGGACGTGACGGCGTGCGTGATATGCAACAGTTGGTTTCTCGCATCGTGAATAATGTTACACTACCTTTAATGCTTGATTCCACTGAATGGGAAAAAATGGAAGCAGGGTTAAAGGTAGCTGGTGGTAAGTGTTTGCTCAATTCCACTAATTACGAAGATGGCGAACCGCGATTTCTGAAAGTGCTAGAATTAGCTAAAAAATACGGTGCTGGTGTAATTATTGGGACAATTGATGAAGATGGTATGGCCCGGACTGCGGACAAAAAATTTCAAATTGCCCAACGTGCTTACCGTCAAGCTGTAGAATATGGTATTGCTCCTACGGAAATATTTTTTGATACTTTAGCTTTACCTATTTCTACGGGAATTGAAGAAGATCGAAAAAATGGTAAGGCGACAATAGAATCAATTGCCCGTATTCGTCAAGAATTGCCCGGAAGTCATGTCATGCTGGGGGTTTCTAATATATCCTTTGGTTTAAATCCTGCCTCGCGGATGGTCCTAAATTCCATGTTTTTGCATGAAGCCATGAAAGCTGGTATGGATGCAGCAATTGTCAGCGCGAGTAAAATTTTACCACTAGCTAAAATCGAACTTCAACATCAAGAAGTTTGTCGACAATTAATTTATGATCAACGCAAATTTGATGGTAATGTCTGCATTTATGATCCTTTGGGAGAACTGACGACAATTTTTGCAGGAGTCAAAACTAAACGGAATACGGGAATTGATGAAAGTTTACCAATTGAAGAACGTTTGAAACGCCATATTATTGACGGTGAACGTATTGGTTTAGAAGCACAATTAACCAAGGCTTTAGAACAATATCCTCCCTTACAAATCATCAATACTTTCTTATTAGACGGTATGAAAGTTGTGGGGGAATTGTTCGGTTCTGGACAAATGCAGCTACCTTTCGTATTACAATCAGCGGAAACTATGAAAGCTGCGGTTGCTTATTTAGAACCGTTTATGGAAAAGTCGGAATCTGGTAATAATGCCAAAGGAACTTTTGTGATTGCTACGGTAAAAGGTGATGTTCACGATATTGGTAAAAACCTGGTGGATATCATTTTATCTAATAATGGTTATAAGGTGATTAACCTCGGCATTAAGCAATCTGTAGAAAATATCATTCAAGCTTACGAACAATATCAACCTGATTGTATTGCTATGAGTGGATTATTAGTAAAATCCACCGCTTTTATGAAGGAGAATTTACAGACTTTTAATGAAAAGGGTATTACTGTACCAGTTATTTTAGGTGGTGCGGCTTTAACTCCTAAATTTGTTAATCAAGATTGCCAAAATACTTACCAAGGTAAGGTTATTTATGGCAAAGATGCTTTTTCTGATTTGCATTTTATGGATAAATTAATGCCTGCAAAAATCGGCGGCAATTGGGATGATTTACAAGGGTTTTTGGATGAAGTTACAGAAAATGGACATGAATTAGTTGGGAAAAAGGGCGGGCAAGATGCCCACCCCACAATAGATAATGTTGAGATTAAAAAAGAGGTTGATACGCGGCGTTCTGATTTTGTGTCTGTAGATATTGAACGTCCAAAACCACCTTTTTGGGGAACGCAGTTTTTAGAACCTGATGATATTTCTTTGGAGGAATTATTTTGGTATTTGGATTTGCAAGCTTTGGTGGCTGGACAATGGCAATTTCGTAAACCTAAGGAACAATCTAAGGAGGAATATCAGGGGTTTTTAGCTGATAAGGTTTATCCGGTTTTAGAGGTGTGGAAAGGGCGAATTATTGAGGAAAATTTATTGCACCCTCATGTGATTTATGGGTATTTTCCCTGTCAGTCTGTGGGGAATAGTTTATTGATTTATGAAACGAACCACGGAGGCACGGAGGACACGGAGGTAAGAGTCGGTTTTGAGTTTCCGCGTCAGAAGTCTTTGAATCGCTTATGTATTGCAGATTTCTTTGCACCCAAGGAGTCGGGAATAATTGATGTTTTCCCTATGCAAGCGGTGACTGTGGGAGAAGTGGCTACGGAATTTGCTCAAAAGCTTTTTGCCAATAATCAATACACTGATTATCTGTATTTTCATGGTATGGCTGTGCAGGTGGCGGAGGCTTTGGCTGAATGGACTCACGCTAGAATCCGCCGGGAGTTGGGTTTTGGAGATTCTGAACCTGATAATATTCGGGATATTTTGGCGCAGCGTTATCAGGGTTCTCGGTATAGTTTCGGCTATCCTGCTTGTCCGAATATCCAAGATCAGTTTAAGCAGTTGGAGTTGTTGGGGGTTGATAGGATGAAGATGCGGATGGATGAAAGTGAACAGTTGTATCCAGAACAGTCTACAACGGCGATTATTACTTATCACCCTGTAGCGAAGTATTTTACGGCTTAATGGCACTTTATCACCCCCTTTATTGTTAGATGGAGGGGGATTAATGAGATTCTTTTGTACATGAAAATTGTACTCAATTAAAATCAGGAAAAGACATCAATAAAGTACGGTTTTAACTAACTCCGCTGCCAAATTTTAATGGTTTTATCTAAACTCCCACTAACTAACATTTCTCCAGAGTTAGTAAATGATAAGGTTGTAACTGCATTAGTATGACCAGTAAATGTTCCTAATAATTCCCCAGATTGTAAATGCCATAATTTGATAGTTTTATCAGCACTAGCACTAGCAATAATTTGTTCGTTAGGACTTAAAACAACTGCATTAACACTATCTTGATGTCCTTTGAGAATGTGAATTAATTCCCCAGTGGCTAAATTCCAAACTCGAATAGTTTGGTCTTGACTACCACTGATTAAAAATTTAGCGTCAGCACTCATGGCTAAGGAATTAACAATATGTGAATGACCCATTAAGGTGTATATTGGTTGTGTATCTGGGAAATTTTTCTGATTTTGTGTTGAAGATATTTCCCAAACTTTGATTTTTCGATAGCTACCCGTAATCAAAATTTTGCCGTCTTGACTTAATACCATTGAATGGGCAGCTGTATCATCTAAGGATAGCGTATTTTCTACTTGGCGATCGCGCAAATTCCAAAATAAGATCTTGCGATCATGTCCACCTGTAGCTAACATTTTACCATCGGGTGTAAATGCCACACAACGAACATCTCCATGATGTTTATGGAGAATATCAATTAGGTCTAATGCTCCCGTGTGCCAAATCTTAACTGTGGAATCTGCACCTACACTCACTAATGTTTGTCCGTCGGTACTAAAAGCTAAGGAATTAATTTCATTGATATGATCATAAATCACCCAAGGATATTCTGATAATGTTTCGATTAATTCACCTTTAGCTAAGTCCCATAATTTTGTTTCTCCCCGACTACCACTGGCTAAAATGGGGATAGTTTGAACATTTTTACATCCATGATCTTTGACTACTAAAGTTTTAATAGTATAGGCTAAACAGTTAATACCTTTGGTATGTCCTTTCAATGTTTGCCAATATTCCCAATCACCAATAATTTTCTTATGTGGATGATCTGATGGTAAGGTTTGAACGTTTTCTACAATTATTTTCTCATCAGTTATTGCTAGGTTATCCTGTTTACTACCCAGAGATTGTAAATACCAATTTAATCCCCCTGCATACAATAAACTACTAGGGTTTAAATAAGTCTTTGATTCTGAAAAATCTAGTTGATTTGTTGGTAAAAAACCAGTAATTACGGTTTGTTTGTGGTATCCTAATTGAGTATTTCCTGGATAAAACAAACATAAGAAAATTAATACTTGGTGGTTATTAATATCTTCTTGACTAACAGACCAACGGATTTTATCTTTTTTAATGCCGTTAAAACTTTCTCCGTCTGCTACGTGAACTTGAATACTAATTTTGGGGTTATTCGCTAACAAATAAGTAAATTTACTTTGACTACGTAAATTTCCCTCATCATCCAAAACCATATTTTCTAAAGTGTTTTGTGGCACTTTTTTAACTAATTTTCCTAACCGTTTCCCAATGATTTGATCTACAATTTGTTCACGGATAAGATAATCTTCTGCTTGACGTTGAAAATAAGTAGGAAAGGGAATTATCCAATCAGGATATTGGGGATATTCAGGTGGTATTGGTGGCGGATTTCTGGCGAGAATTTCGGCTTGCTGACGGGAACATTCGAGAATCTTTGTTAATGAATCCCCCGCAAAGGCCATTACTTCACTGTGATAACCTTTAACCCGATTTTCTAAAAGAGAAATATCCGCAGTTTTGGTTTTTTTCACCCGGTTTAAGAAGTCAGTTTGTTGCGCTTTTAGTAAATTAATCCAATTCATTTGCATGATAGTGGCACACAATTGCATACCCAAGATAACTTATTTCCAGGGAATAATTACTCAATTTCTAAAGTTTGGTAACTAGGAATTTAGTAACTATTACAGTCTACAAGAATACAAAAACTAGCTGAATTTAATGATAAACATCAACCCCTAATTAACTACGGCTTAATTTTATGTGGTGAGTGAGGTGGGTTTTGATGATTAACCTAAATTCTAACTAACCTAACTAATAATTTACTGTTTCTCTAGAAACACTTCTGGATATAATAATGATCAGCATTTAGCCGTTAGCTAATGTTTAACAGCACGCGGATAACTTTTCATTAAAAATACTACCGAGAATTCTCTTATTCATATTTTCAGCATAACTTTATTAAAAAAATAAATAATATTATCTACAGCTTGACTATGATAAAAATAGTTATTTTGATTGATGTTTCCCATCAATATTTGTCATGTACAAAACTTTAATTTCCTCTTGAATCAATTTTAAAATTATGAATAACAAAAAAATGCTAATTTCCTTAGAAAGGATCATTCCTGATAAATTGCTGAATATGATACAATATATTCATTGTAGCTTAGTTTCGTCGTGGATTTTGCATTGGGGAAGTCAACCTTTAAAATTCTCTGAAAAGTCAGTAATGGTGTTTTCACCCCATCAAGATGATGAAACCTTTGGTTGTGGAGGGATGATTGCCCGGAAAAGAGAACAAGGAACACAAGTAGCTATAACTTTTTTGACTGATGGTAGAGGTTCTCATGGATCAGATCTGCATATTCAAAATCAAGTTATCCGTATTCGTCAACAAGAATCTTTAACAGCATTAAGTATTTTAGGTGTAAACTCCTCAGAAATTCATTTTTTAAATCATCAAGATGGTAGTTTAGCTTCGTTGAATATGGAGAAAAAGCAACAGATAATTACTCAAATTTCTGAACTGCTAAATTTTTATCAACCGGGGGAGGTTTATGTACCTCACCGCAAAGACTGCCATCAAGATCATGAGGCTACCTATAATTTAGTGAAAATGGCAATTACCCAATCTAAAATCACTACAGAAATACTTCAGTATCCTATTTGGGTATTTTGGCGATCGCCAATATTCATTCTTTTGAAGTTACAAGATATTGCAACAGCTTATCACTTATCTGTTACATCTGTCAAGGAGAAAAAAGAAAAAGCTATTGCTGCCTATTCTTCTCAACTTCAAATGTTACCTCATGGATTTATTAAACGATTTTTCAATTCGGAAGAGATATTTTTTAAATCTGAGTGAAGTTTTTAGCGGTCAGTATCTTCACATTTGCTATAAATAATTAAGGTGGGAAAATTTAAATGCGGATTCTACATATTACTAATCATGTTCAAAAAATCGGTAATGGAATTGTCAATGTAGCTGTAGATTTAGCTTGTTTACAAGCAAAAAGTGGTTTTGATATTGCTGTAGCTTCTGCTGGTGGGGAATATGAACAATTATTAGCAGATCATGGTGTTGAACATTTTTATTTAAATCAGTCCCGCACACCATTAAATCTTATTAAAGCTGTTTGGGATTATCGTCAAATAATTAAAGAATTTCAGCCAGATATTGTTCATGTACATATGATGACAGGGGCAATTTTAGCCGGGATTTTTCGCAAGAATCGAGAATATCATTTAGTTTCTACTGTCCATAATGAATTTCAACATAGTGCTGTTCTCATGGGGTTAGCAGATCAGGTAATTGCAGTTAGTAATGCAGTAGCTAATTCCATGATTCGTCGAGGAATTCCAGCCCAAAAATTGCGTGTAGTTAGTAACGGGACTTTACGAAGTCCTCGACATAAAAAACTGCAAGATTATCAACCGGTAGAAATGCCACATCCATCTATAACTACTGTCGCTGGGATGTATACCCGTAAAGGTATTTATGAGTTAATTGAGGCATTTAAAATAGTTGCCACTGATTTTCCCCAAGCACATTTATATTTAGTAGGAGATGGACCAGATCGGCAAATGTTTGAGGACATGGTGGAAAATCCAGCTTTTAGTGATGGCTGTAACGGACTACGCCAACGCATTCATTTTGAAGGATTTCAGTCAGAACCACAACGTTATATGTTAGCAACGGATATCTTTGTTTTGGCTTCACATTGCGAATCTTTTGGTTTAGTGCTAACAGAAGCACGGGAAACTGGTTGTGCAATTGTAGCCAGTGATGTAGATGGTATTCCTGAAACTTTAGATCATGGTCAAGCTGGGATTTTAGTACCTTCTAAAGATATTCAAACCTTAGCTAAGACTTTAACACAATTACTGAGCGATCGTCAACTTTTAGATAAGTGGAAATTCCGCGCCCAACAAGGTCTAGAAAGATTCAGTGCTATACGAGTGAATGAAGAAATACTAGCGGTATATCGTGAATTAATCAAGAAAGATAATATCATCAAAGTCATAGAAACTAGAGAATTAGCAAATTTGAATTAATTCTTTTTGGCTGATGTGCATAGCAATTCCTTTCTCGTAATAGGCAGCTTCATTAATAAAGATAGGATAAACAGTAGAATTTCCTTGATAGAAAATCTCCTCCCCTGTAAAATTCAGAAAAATAGGATCGCCAGGATGCAAGGGTTGATAATCTTTTAAATGAAGTTGGGGGTGAATCATTGCCTGGATTTCCCCTACTTCATTTCTGGGATAATCAACAAAACCAATTAATTTGTAAACCGTTAGTGTGTGATTTTTTTGTAAATTCCTCCCTTGGTTATAGTTTTCTAAATAATCTAAAATACTATAAATAAGTTTTTCAGTTTGTTGAAATAATTCAGCATTTAAAACTCCTTGGGGTACAGCACCAATTTCAATAGAAAAACCCAAATCGCATAAAGAACGGAGAAAACCACTACCTTTTGGTTGTTCATGAATATAAACTTTTATCAAAGGATTAACCGCGCTCAAATCAGCAGCTAATTTTAGCAATAAAGGATGCCAATTTCCCAGAATAATACATAATCCCATATTGGCAGTAGTAGTATGTAAATCCATAATTACATCTACACTTTGTTGGTTTTGTGGTTGTAATATTTTTTGAATTTCTCGCGCTCTTAATTCCTCGTAACTTGAGGTTTTCACATCTGATAATTGAGATTCATTAAAGCAACGATTCAGATCTGTATCAATATATCTTGTCCGTGCAGCAATAGCTTTAGGATTGCCAAGTAATGATAAGGTTTCAAAACTAGACCTATGGATTAAATGGGGATATTGCTGAAACTTTTTGATCAAGTAAACTCCTGTTAACTCATTACCGTGAGTTCCACCGACAATTGCCACCCGATGAATTTGATTCATAAGTACCTCGTTGATAAGCTTGACCATGAAAGTGAGAACATTTTATCAGTCCATAGCACTTTCATTTGATTTATGGACAGAGAAAATGGAGATTCCCGACATTTTAGTAAAGTCAGGAGTCAGAAGTTGTAAAAATAGGCAATATTTCTCAACTTATTTTTTGATTTTGAAAAAATAAATCTAGCTTACCGCTGGATATTGTGCCAACACCTGCTGTAAATATTCTCCAGTATAAGAACGGGGATTTTTGGCCACATCTTCCGGCGTTCCTGCGGCAATAAGTTCTCCACCCTTATCTCCTCCTTCAGGACCCAAATCTATTACCCAATCAGAACAACGAATCACATCTAAATTATGTTCAATTACTAAAATTGAATTTCCCTTATCCACCAATCTTTGTAAAATATCCAATAATTTGTGAACATCATAAAAAGATAATCCTGTTGTTGGTTCATCAATTAAATAAAGTGTTTTTCCTGTCGCTCTTCGAGATAATTCTGTTGCTAACTTCACCCGTTGTGCTTCCCCTCCAGATAAAGTTGTAGCTGGTTGTCCTAACTGAACATAACCTAAACCAACATCAAATAAAGTTTGTAATCTAGTCACAGCTTTGGGAATATTTTGACAAAAATCTAAGGCTTCCTCAACTGTCATATTCAAAACATCAGAAATTGATTTATCTTTATATTTAACTTGTAGAGTTTCCCGATTATATCTCGCACCTTTACAAATTTCACATTGCACATAAACGTCAGGAAGAAAATTCATTTCAATCACATTTACACCCTGTCCGCTACAAGCTTCGCAACGTCCTCCTTTAACATTAAAAGAAAATTGTCCAGGTTTATAACCTCTGGTTTTAGCTTCTACAGTTTGGGAAAAAACATCACGAATAATATCAAAAACTCCGGTGTAAGTTGCGGGGTTAGAACGGGGAGTTCTCCCTATAGGTGATTGGTCAATGACAATGGCTTTATCAACGCAGTTTAAACCCTTGATTTCATCTATATCTTTGGGTGCAGGAGCTTTTTTTAGTAAATGATGTTGTAAGGCTGGATAAAGTAATTCATTAATTAAAGTAGATTTTCCTGAACCAGAAACACCTGTAACTGAGACAAGTTTCCCCAAGGGAATCTCCACATCTATATTTTGTAAGTTGTGGCGATGGGCATTTTTAATAGTTAAAACCCGGCCGTTTCCTTCTCTTCTTTTGGTTGGAGTATTTATGACTCTTCTTCCTGATAAATAAGCACCAGTTAAAGATTTTTCAGCATTAAGTAAGTTCTCTAAACTTCCTTGGGAAATAATATGTCCGCCATGAATTCCTGCACCAGGTCCAATATCCACAATATAGTTAGCAGCACGGATAGTTTCTTCATCATGTTCGACGACTATTAAGGTATTTCCTAAGTCTCGTAATTTGGTTAAGGTTTTTAATAATCTTCCGTTATCTCTTTGATGTAAACCTATACTTGGTTCATCCAAAACGTAAAGAACTCCTGTTAGTCCTGAACCGATTTGTGTCGCTAACCGAATGCGTTGGGCTTCTCCTCCTGATAATGTCATAGCGGGACGATCTAAGGTTAAATAATCTAAGCCAACATCTAATAAAAATTGTAATCTGGCTTTAACTTCTCTCAGCACTAAATCAGCTATTTGGGTTTGACGATCGCTCAATTCTAATTTTTCTATTCTTTCCCGACATTCCCGAATGGAAACGCTGGTAAAATCTAAAATTCCATATTGTCCTAACTTCACAGCCAAGGCTTCAGGCTTTAATCTTTTCCCACCGCAAACTTCGCAGGGTTGATCAATTAAATATTCTTCTAATTTCTGTTTAACTAATTCTGTTCCCCCTTCATATTGTCTTTGTAAAATGGGAATTACACCTTTAAAAGTCGGCTTTTTCTCTCCTGTGGTTTGCTTCTCTTCTTCTCCATACAAAACAATTTTTTGCTGTTCTGGTGTTAACTTCCCCCATTGAGTTTGTAACTCAAAGCCATAATTTAACCCCACAGCATATAGTAATTCTAAATAATAGGAGTTTTCCTTTTCTGACCAAGGAGCGATCGCCGCATACATCGGCGAATCTGTATTAGGTACAATTAACTCCGGTGAAAATCTTCTTAAAGTCCCAATCCCATGACAATGGGGACAAGCGCCATAAGGTGAATTAAAAGAAAACAACCGCGGTGATAGTTCTTCCATTACTGCACCATGTTCGGGACAAGCAAAATTTTCGGAAAATACCATTTCTTTTGGTAATTCTTCTTCAGAAATACCTTGATTTTTTTCCTCAGTTGATATATACTTACTATCAGACCGCTCCAGCGCTATCTTATCTAATGTATCTTTTAATACCTCAATTATAGCAATGCCGTGAGATTGCTTAAGACAAGTTGCTAGAGAATCTACCAAACGCTCTTGAATAGAGTCTTTTTTAACTAACCTGTCAATAACCAGTTCTATGGTATGTGTATTATTTTTATCTAACTCTATCAAATCAGATAGCTCTCGCACCTCCCCATTTACCCGCAAACGTGCGAAACCTTGGGAAGCTAAACCAGAAATTAATTTTTGGTGAGTTCCCTTTTTACCGCGGACTACAGGGGCTAAAATTTGGAAGCGGGTGCGGTCGGGAAGTTCCATGATGCGATCGCACATCTGGTCAATGGTTTGAGGCGCAATTGAGCGCTCGCAGTGGGGACAATGGGGTTCACCAGCACGACCATATAACAATCGCAAATAGTCATAAATTTCCGTAACTGTTCCCACCGTTGAACGGGGATTATGGGAAGTTGATTTTTGGTCAATAGAAATTGCTGGACTTAAACCTTCAATAGATTCAACATCAGGTTTATCCAACTGTCCCAAAAATTGCCTAGCATAAGCGCTCAGAGATTCTACATAACGGCGTTGTCCTTCAGCAAAAATGGTATCAAACGCCAAAGAAGATTTACCCGAACCAGAAACACCAGTAAAAACAATTAAGCGATCGCGTGGTAATTCCAAATCAATATTTTTCAGATTATGCTGTCTAGCACCCCGAATGCGGATAGTATTCTGGCTATTGTGAGCGTTTGGAAACACATCGTTTAAAGAAGCAGCTAAATTTTCTGACATATTGACAGACTAAGGAGAGGTTACATAGTGAAATAATCCTTAATAATACTATCTTTGCTCAGGTTATAGTAGAGTATCTATCATCTTAATTCCCTACCCAGGATAAATCATGATCATCAGAACAAGTTTTATTACTGAGACAAAACCTATACTAGAGGCAGCAGGAAATAAAAGGAACGTCAGATACTAGATATCGTCAGAACTAGTTGGCGTTAAAAATAGTCATCATAGCACTATTACGTTTTTTCACACTAGTACCTTGTGCATTTTTGTAGGTCGGGTTAAGCGACAGCGCAACCCGACGCTCATGTTGGGTTTCCTACCTCAACCCAACCTACAAAGCTCATGTTGGGTTTCCTACCTCAACCCAATCTACAAATCTCATGTTGGGTTTCCTACCTCAACCCAATCTACAAATCTCATGTTGGGTTTCCTACCTCAACAAAACCTACAAATCTCATGTTGGGTTTCCTACCTCAACCCAACCTACAAAGCTCATGTTGGGTTTCCTACCTCAACCCAACCTACAAAGCTCATGTTGGGTTTCCTACCTCAACAAAACCTACAAAGCTCATGTTGGGTTTCCTACCTCAACCCAACCTACAAATCTATTATTACACAGTTTGGTTTTATTGTATTAACCTACTTAATTAGGTTTTGGGAAACCGAAAATTAACAGCAAGTTGCAATTATTTAACTAATGACAAATCCACACCGCATTGGAATTATTTTAGGTACTCGTCCCGAAGCGATTAAACTAGCGCCAGTAATTCAGGTTTTTCAAAGTTCTCCAGATTTTGAATTGCAGGTAATTTTAACAGGACAACACCGAGAAATGGTTGAACAAGTAATGAAATTGTTCAAACTCAAAGCCGATTGGAACTTAGAGATTATGCAGCGTCAGCAATCTCTTCATGATATCACTTGTCGAAGTTTACAAGGTTTAGAAGCATTATTTCAGGCACAAAAGTTAGATTTTGTAATTGTTCAGGGAGACACAACAACAGCCTTTGCAGCCACCTTAGCAGCCTTTTATCAAAAAATTCCCGTAGGTCATGTAGAAGCAGGTTTAAGGACTGATGATTTATTTAATCCTTTTCCCGAAGAAGCTAATAGAAGATTAATTTCCCAACTGACACAATTGCATTTTGCTCCTACTACCTTAGCGGTAGAAAACTTACAACATTCCGGGGTATTAGGAGAAATTCACCTCACCGGAAATACAGTTATTGATGCTTTATTAAATGTCGCTGCAAAAAAACCGGTTTGTGATATACTAGGTCTAGACTGGCATAAATATAGAACAATATTAGCAACAGTCCATCGTCGGGAAAATTGGGGAGAACCCCTGGAAAATATCGCTCAAAGTTTTTTACAGATTTTAGATCAATTTCCCGATACAGCCTTATTGCTGCCATTACACAAAAATCCCACAGTTAGAGAACCATTGCAAGAGTTATTAGGAAAACATCCCCGAATTTTCCTAACAGAACCCTTAGATTATGCAGAATTAGTCGGGGCTATTGAGCAATCATATTTAATCTTAACAGATTCTGGAGGCTTACAAGAAGAAGCCCCCAGTCTAGGTAAACCAGTATTAGTTCTCAGAGATACTACCGAAAGACCAGAAGCAGTTACCGCAGGTACAGCCAAACTCGTAGGTACACAAACGGAAAGTATTGTTACAGCCGCTAGTGAACTACTCAGGGACTCCACCGCTTATATGAAAATGGCTAACGCTATTAATCCTTTTGGTGATGGCCATGCAGCAGAACGCATTTTAAGACTTGTCAAGAATTATCTGTTACGAGAGCTAAATACCTAAAGCTCTCCGAGTTTGATAACCAACAGCACCATCTACACGCAGTCCGTTACGTCTTTGGAACTGACGCACAGCGTTAATGGTGCGTGAACTGTAAACACCATCAACTCTAATCCCTAAAGCTCTTTGAACCTCTCTAACTCGTTCACCTCTAGAGCCATATCCTAGGGTGACTCTACCACCAACTCCAGAGCCAGAACGATATCTGCGGGAATAACTACCAGGAGTGTTACCAATCCATCTTTCAGCAGCATAATATCCTCGATAACGTCCCGAAGAAATTCTCGCAAATCCATTTCTGACACTACCAGTTTCACCAATGTATGAAACATTGCGGACACAAGCTATAGATGAATTTTCCATGCTAGGTCCTGTGCGGATATTCAGACAATTACCATTGGTTCTGACATATTCTGCAGAAGCAAACTGCATTTGAGTAATTGTAGCTAGTAATATACTTACACCAGCAAAGCTCAACCATGCAGAAGATTTAAAAATTTTCCGCCATTTAAATGATAATTTAGGAATATCTAAGACAAAATTTTCATCTGTTTGTTCATCTGCTATATATATATAGGAATAAGCTAAATATTCCATAATTACCTGCTCCTTTATGCGAAATTTTGCGAGACTTTTGTCTAGTTTAATCTTTACTAATTTTATACTTCTTCACGACAATTTATGGGCTACTATATTCCGCCATTTTAACTGTCACATCAGGTATTTGTAATGAAATCATCAATTACATAAAGTGGTGAGTATTTTTATTTCCCGAAACCATAGGAAGTGAGAAAACTATCCGCACGAATTGGACTACCATTGCGCCAAATTTCTATTTTTTCTGGACTAATTAAGTAGGAAAAAGTGCCGTTATTAGCCTGATATTTATGATTATCAACTTTCCAAGCCCGAATTTTTAAAAGTTGACTTGGTTCTTGTTTTAATTTTCCTAAATAAAATAACTGGCCATTTTCTTCACAAACTTTGATACTAACTGTTGCTGTCTCCCCACTCATAACTGTAGTTCCATCGCAATTAGTATTATTACTTAGGGATAAAATTGGTTTTGCAGTAGGGGTAACTGGTTGATTTACTGGTGTTTTCGCAATGGTAATGGACGGTAATAAACTGAGAGGATTACTAGCTAAACGACCATCTGTATAAAATTCAAAATGCAAATGAGGGGCGGTGCTATTGCCTGTTGAACCCATTTCTCCAACAATTTGACCTTGTTTGACCTGTTGACCTTTACTGACCAGTAGACGGCTATTATGCCCGTAAACGGTTACATTGCCATTCAGATGTTTAATTTCGATAAAATTACCTAGTCCCCAATTATCCCAACCAGCTTTCATAACTGTACCCGCAGCAGCAGCTAAAATTGGGGTTCCTGTTGCACCTGCAATATCAATTCCCTCGTGTTGATATTTACGAAAACCCTGAGAAAGCACACCTTGGGTCGGCCAAATTAAGTTAGTAGTAGGTGCAGATATGGGTTTACTTGGAGAAACTATCTGAGTCAAAGCAGGGGAAATTAGATTTAATACCAAGGTAAAAGATATTAAGCTTATTAAAGCGTAATTACAAAAGCGGTAGATGTTAACTTTTTTCATCAGTTTCTAGCCTAATAATTGCTATAGCGGTGAAAAGGAAGTCAAAGCGAACTGCTGTAAATGCAGAAATGCTATGGTTATTTGCTATTTCAGTCTCAAATGTGTGACATCAGGATAATTAGCTGGTTAAATTTACAACTTGTGCTGTATTTTGTTTCTGGACACAACTAAGCTGTCATAATCAGATTTTCTAAAAAACCTATTTCTAATTCTGATGCTGGTTTACCACCACCACTTGCTATTAATTTTAAATATTTTTGCAATAGTTGTTGCATATTGGGAGTCCGATATTGTGGACTAATTTCTAATAAAGCAGTTTCCCAATGAGTCTTTGTGGGTAGGTGTCCATATTCGGCTAAATAAATAGCTTCTCTGACTAATTTATCTAATTCTGCACCTGAATAACCGGCAGTTTTTTCGACAAGATATTCTAAAATAGAAGATGGAGTTGGGGGTAATTTATAAGCAGTAGTGCGTTTTTGCAAAATTTGATATCTTTCTTCAGTATTGGGAGGCATAACTATAAAAATTTCATCAAAACGGCCTGCGCGAAACAATTCCGGTGGTAATTTTTCTCTATCATTAGAAGTGGCGATGAAAAAAATTGGATATTCGTGATCATTTAACCAGGATAAAAATGTCCCAAACTGTCTGGTACTAACTCCTGAACTATCACCTCCCACACCGGCAAAAGCCTTTTCAATTTCATCCATAAACAGGATATTTGGTGCTGATGCTTCGATGGCTCTAAGAGCTTGAAAAGTGTTACTTTCGGATTCTCCTACCCAGCGAGATTGTAACCGAGCAATTTCAAAATTAATCTGCGGTACGTGCCATTCTTGAGCGATCGCTCTGGCAATAAAAGTTTTACCACAACCAGGGAAACCTTCTAGTAAAATAGCACGAGGACGTAATTCTGGTTGTCCATCTTGAGCAAACCAACACTCACGACTATATATCCATTCTTTAACTTTAGTTAATCCTCCCACATCACTCAAACCTTGACCAGAGGGAGCATAATATTCTAAAACTCCAGTTTTTCTAATTTCCTGTTTTTTCGCTTCTAATAATAATTGTCCAGCCGCTTCTGGATCTGTCCATAAATTCCTAGATGTTGATAATTTAGCAGTTTGAATTACCGCTTGTAAAGGCATTCCTTGAGCTTGTTCTGCTAATCTTCCAGCATCTGCTTCTGTTAAACCATATTTTTCTACAGCCACACTAAAAACATTTTCATAAAGTTCTGCTTCCACAGGTAAAGGTAAATCTATAATATGTACCATATTTCGCAAAATAGTCGGAATATTCCAATCTGAACCAATGATAATTAAGGACATTCTTACCAAAGGTCTTTTTTGGTCTATTACTAATATTAATTCTTTCAATTTTCGCGCCATTAAATTATCATCAGGACGTAAAAAAATAGACCAATCTGGTAATAAAAAAGTATGTTGTCGTTGGAGATTTTTACTAACTTGGTCTTGTAAACGATGTTGCAAAATATCCAAAGATTGTAAAATTGGATTACCATTTCTATCAATAGCATTACCCAATCTTTGCCATTGTGCTTGATTTGGAGAACCAGTAGTTTCTAATCTTTGTTGAAAACCTTCTGTACTATTCCATTGTGCTAATTCTCCATCTTGAATATCTGCATTATTCAAAATTGCTAAATGAGCATCTATTGTACAACGAATAGCACGATTTTCTTCTGATGATCTCAAAAAAATTAACGGATAACGAGATTTTAGTAAATCCTGTAATTCCTGCTGACATTTATGATAAGGTAATTCGGGTTTCATATTTTTTAACTTCCCTAGTTTTACAAGTTATTAAAAATCAGCTTTGTTAGTATTGGTCCGAATATCTGTAACTGGTTCTGGTGTTTTTTCTGTGTTACTATTAGGAGAATTTTCAACTTTATTGGTAGAGATATTTGCAGTTTTTATTTCAGAAGTTGGATTTACTACTGGACGGAGAGGTTTTTTAGCAGGAGCAATAATAGGGTTATTCACAGGATTATTGATAGGAATTACAGGTTGGATAGGAACAGGAGTATCAAGAGGTAAATCTAAGGTTATAATAGTACGATGACGACCAACTTTAATATCTGCAACCCAATTAGAAATTATCGCAGTTAAATTTTCAGAAGTTAACATTCTAGCTGATTGTTGTTCAATAGTTTGACTAATCAAAAACCGATTATTCTCCTGACGAAAATAATCTTCAGGATAACTTTCATATAATGTACTCAAGTTAATAGAATAACTAATTTCCTTATTTCCTGCTTGTGCTATTCTGACAACTAACGTATATTCAGACATCATGAAAACACTATTATTAATTATGGATTTTGTATGACGAGAGAAGCCCATGACCAATTTGCGAAAGAATATCTAGAGGAATTATTAAAACCTTTAGGTCAAGTAAATATTAGTAAAGACGTAAAAAGCGAAGTTAGAGAAATAGATATTTGGTTTGTTCCCAATCAATCAAAACCTGTAACTTCCGATTTAGGATTATTAGCGAAAATGGCAGTTACAAGCTGTCTATTTGAACCTTTTCGCAATCCTCCCAATGAAATGACAATTAGAAGTTGTATGTCAAAATTATACAGCCTTCATGAAGAATTGTTTAGACAAGCAAAAAGAGAAAATCGGCGGCTCATGGAAAACGAGTTGCCATTTCTATGGATTTTAACACCAACTTGCTCAAAAAATAAACTAGATGGATTTAGGGCTACACTCAAAGATGATTGGGAGACAGGAGTTTATTTTCTAGGAGAATCGCATAAAACAGCTATTGTGGCAATTAACCAATTACCCAAAAATCAGGATACACTATGGTTAAGGGTGTTAGGTAATGGGGAAACCCAAAAACAAGCAGTACAAGAACTGATAACAGTTTCCACGGAAAACCAGTGTAATATCTAGTGGAAATTTTAGCATCTTGGCGTAAAAATATAGAGATTAACACTAATATCAACGATGAAGATAGGGAGTTGATTATGACTTTATCACCAGCATATCTCAAACAACGCGAAGAATGGCGAGAGGAAGGATTACAAACGGGACTACAAACGGGAAGACAAGAAGAATTGCGGTTAATAGTAGGAAGTTTACTAACAGCACGTTTTGGTAATTTAGATGAGGAATTATTAGCTGTTGTTACTTCTATTATGGAACTTTCTCTCACAGAAAGAACTGATTTATTACTCAATTTATCTCAGTTGTCTCGTGAAGAATTATTAGCTAAATTCCCCATTAAATAACCCATTTTTGTAGGTTGGGTTAAGCAAAGCGCAACCCAACTTAACAACCAACCTCTCACATCATTTAGATCCCGGACTTCTTTAAGAGGTCGGGGATCTTGTTTTTTGTTTTTGTGTTTAATTATCCTAAATCCAACGGTCAGCTTCAGTTTTAAGTTGTTGACTCCAACGTTTAAACCAGAGGATACCACCTCCCAAAATACCTAAAGTTAATATTAATATAAATAACCTATCTGGGATCAAAGGTAATTTATAAAAAGATATATTTGGCATTCTGATCTTAACAGGTTCAGCATTAATATTTAGTTCTCTGTTAGAGGAATTAACACTAACTTGCACTTGATATTCTTCTGCTGGTGCTGCATTTGGTTGAATATATTGTAATTCATATTCTCGTAATGCTTTAAAAAAGGTTTCTAAACTATTGACGGCTTCATTTACATCTTGCGGAAATTTACTAATACCTCCGGTTAATTCAGCAATTTGTTTTAATCTTGGTTGATCAACAATATAGTTGAATATGTCCCCTGAGGGAAGTTTACACGATTGAATTAAATCAACTGCTTCTTTTTTCTCTAACCAACTATTAGGAATATTGCAGTTAGTAGCACGATTTCTTAACTGTCTTAAAGACTCTCCATAACCTAAAGTGTAAACTCTGACTGTCGGATATTTTTTAAAGACTTTTTCTAAATTAGCAAATTGTTGATCTTCTGTTTTCCGTTTGCTGTTGTGATAACCATCAGATAATAACATTACCGCTAATTTAGGCGGAATTTGTGGTTCATCTTTTCTCAAATCGTTACTACTATTTGCTTGTCTTGTCAACTCTTCGGAGTTATCACCTAAATATTTGACTGCTTCTTTCAAAGGATTATATAAATTAGTACCTGCGTTAGTGGGAGAAGATCCTAAATCAGCGACTCTTTTATCTAAATCTGGTGAATTTGCTGGAAGGAAATTTTTAGCAATAATTTCTTGGTTAACCTCATAATTATCTTTAGCAATTTGTGATTCTCCAAATGGTACTAAGGAAATATGTACAGGTAAATTTTTCTCTCGGACTAATTTAATAAATCCTTGAATAGCCAGAATAGCACCATCTATTTTTTTGACTCCACTAGCATCTTTTTTTCTCATGCTTCCACTCATATCTAAAAGAATGACAACATAAGCAGGATCTGATGTTAATTGTTCTCCCGGTGGAATTAATCTAAATTTTGTCACTTCTGCGAACTTGAGATTAATAGGAGTATCTTGACTTTTGGCGATAATTCTGGCAGTTTGTAATTTGAATTCAGATTTTTGTAATCCCTCAATAGGAATATTGTTATCATTAACAACTTTAACTTTTAATGTAACAATATCAGCATCCGTAGGACGGGGAGATACTTCAATTTTGGAATTAGCAAAAACAGGTAATGGTAAAAAGCCTAATAAAAGAGTAACAATTCCTAATTTAAGCTTGGGGGTCGAGTAAGCGATTATAGAAAATGAATCTGTAGAATTTTTCTTCATTGTTTTCATGATAAAGTGTCAAAATTTGATTATGTTTGAGAGTGGTGGTTTGATTTTTTGGTAAAAATCTTTGTTGAATTTTTACAGATTCTTCCGCTAAACAACGAATAATTACATTATCAGAATTTACCTGTAAAGATGCACATTCTTCTGGTAAATGGGGGATGTAAATATCTGCTGTATCACCAGAACCAATAATTATAAGTTTCTTGGTTTTTGCTGGTAATTGAATTGAAACTCCTTCTTCAATATGTTTGTAATCATTATCAGGAATATACTTGAGCGATTGATTATTTAATGTTGGTCGGAGTAGTTGTGTAGGAGCATTACTATCAACTTGTAATTGAGTAGTTGCTGAAGATTTTCTAGTGCGTTTTTTTGTGGCTTCAAATCCTGTTCCTGCTCTCAATGCTACTTGATAACTGGGTTTGGCTGCAAAACATAAAGATAAACCTAATAAACCACCAAATAAGAAGAAACCAACGGGTTCTTGATATTGACCTAATGCTGTATTTACAGCTTCGCAAAAACTAGCTGCTAATAGTCCTGAACCAGCACCGAAACCTGTACTTTGAAGAATACGTTGTTTGACTCTATCTCCTGTTCCTTCAATACTTCGCCAACTCCAACTAATACTTTCAGCTAAACCAGCAAAAGCACCGATAATGATCCAAGAAATGATTCTGACTAACCCACCTGGCCAGTTACTTTGTAATAGTATCCAGTTGAAAATACCGAGAAATAAACCTATCGATGAACCGACAATAAACACTTTTTTAAAAAATGTCCGAGTCAGGAATCGCCAATTAGTTTTATAGCGAGTGGGGTTACTGATGAAAGTTTCTGCTATGATCATGCCACTTGTAATACAGGGAGTGACAATTATTAATAAGATTATGTAGGGAGGAATGCTAAATTCTTTGGGTACAAATAGCATCAAGAAAGTGCCTATTTCTTGCCATAATATTTGACTGATACTCCAGCCTAGTAGGGCGGAAACTATGCCGCATAAGGCGTAAAAACTGGCTCTAATTGAGAGGTTGTTCATGGGTTAGTGATGTAGAAATGAAATATCTATATTTAAGTTTCTGTTTTGGGTGTATTGATTGGTAATTTTGTCAATTATTTATATTTCCGCATTATATCTTTTAGGCAGGTGTTGAAACTCTGGTGACTACTGTTATTAATATAACATTCTTGTATTTTAGATTTTCTATCTTGGAATGGTTTCTTCTCTGTACTATCCAGATAGTATTGTCTTAACAATTTAGCATTTTCAATTGTAAGTAATTTATAACTGTTTCGTAATTCTACCTCTAATTCATCCTTATCAGTTTCATTACAAGCTTTGAATACTTCTAAATTACTAAGTAAATCTGTTGCACACCCACTTGAAGTGTTACTTGTAGAAAGAGTAGTAGAATTAGCAGAAGGATTTTCTAAATTATTGACTGGAGAATTATTTTCTTTTTCGTTCTTCCGTATATTCTGTATATGTGACTGATCTTGATTATTGTTATTAGGAGCAGGATTTCTACTAATTATTAGTATGATTATTGCTGTAACAAATACAACGACAATTACTAAGAAAATCCCAAACAAAATAAACCAGATTCTGTTATTTATTTCCCTGCGTCTTTTAGGTCTTTTCGGTGTTGTCGTTTTTCCTGGTAACTTCTGTTTCTTTTGAGATCGGTTATTTTCAGATTTGTTATCTATGGCTTCACTGTTTTTATGTTCATTATTGCTATTAGATTTATCTTGAGATGATAGTTGTATATTCTGAATTTTTCGATATATTTCATTATCTATTAAATGGAGTATGTCTTGTGGAATAAACCTATCGCTAATATAACAGAAAGTCCCAGCTAAAGGATAGTGATTTATCTTAATAAAAGTAGATACTAATTTTTCATATTGTTTTCTTTCTGCTAAAGTAATATTTTTCGGTTCTTGTAAAATAGTTAGAATTTTTTGACAAAAAATCTCCAGAGATTCTTCAACTATTATTTCTTCTTCAGAGAAAATTCTTTTTTCAACCAGTTCTGCATAAGTTAAAAAAGTTTTAGACCATATACTTTGCGATTGAGTTAATAAAAATTCAATTTGATTACTTCCATTGTGATCAGCCATTAAATGATTTAGTAGATATGAAATACCCGTATATATAGAAAAAACTAATCTGTTAATTATCTGTTCATTTTGATACTTATAACTAGCATTTAATAATTGAGTGTGAAATTCAATAGCAATACTGTTACTAGTAGATTTTCCTGACGAATTACCGAAATTAGTTGAATTTAATATTTCTATTAAAAATGAACTCTTTTCTTTTGGTAAAAGCAGATATATTTCGGCTTTATAGATTAAAGTAAATTTGTCAGGAATTGCTTGTAAAGTAGTTTTATCTATAAAATCAGACCAGTTTTCATTTGGGTAATTTGCTAAATATTCAAATAATTCTTCAGTTTTTTTAGAGTCTAATTCATCTGTATCAGCAAATATTTTTGCTATATCTTTCAAACATTTTTTAATCTTTTGAACTGGGACTGTTTGAGTAGTATTTTCTTTCGTAGGTGTACTAACAGAAGTATTAGAATTATCTTTTTGTGGTGATGGTAATTGACGTTTACTAATATTTTTAGGTATATCCTCTTGAGTAGCGTAAAAAATAGCTAAAAATCTTTCTGGATATGCTATTTTGTGAACATTCCAAGCCCAAGCATTAAGACGAGTGGCACGATCACTAAGACCTAAAGCTAGATAGTGTAGTTCTATATATGCTGGGTATGCTTGTTGCCAAAGTTCTTTCTTAACTACTGTAATTTCAGGAATTTCATTGAGTTTTTGTACATATTTCAATATTTCTAGAAAGTTTCTTTTTTGAATTTCTTGATAATATAGTCTTTCGGGTGGTGATTTTTCCACTAATTCAGCCATATCAAACTTAGGCTTTTTGTGATTAGACCACCAATAGATTAAAGTCCCAATACCATCAACATCTGAAGATGATTTTTCTAACCAAAAATATTTATAGCCAATAGTAGGACGACCACCATCATCTAGCTGTCTATTTGCTACTGCTAAAACAGAATATTTATTATCTATTTCTCTGGCAATGAGGGCAAAATCACCCGTTTCTGGTGGATAATTATCATTCAATTTAAAATAATCATTAATTACTGCTTCACGAATTTCTGGGGGAACTTCATGACTCGCACGAGCGATTTTCTCAAAAGCATAACCACCAGATACATAACATCCATATACTTCTGAATAACGGACATTATCAAATGCTCTACAAAATTGATAAATGTGAACAACTGACATAATTATTTTCTCCTATATATCTCTTAATTGATTATCTTCCTTACCCGTTGCTAACCAATACAAAGGCGCAACTAAACCTAAAGGCCGCCATACTCCTGGTTTATCAATTACTCCATAAGTTCCCCCACTATCTCGATTTTTTTTCTTAAAGTTGGGTCTAGGTGGTGTTCCTTTTGTGCCAAAGGTAGAAGCAAAAAAGTAATTTGTAGAACATCCCCATAGTTTACTCCATTTCTTTACTGTAGTTTTAAGACTGGGAAATTTCAAGCCCATAAAAGTGTCTATATCTTGCCAATAACCGGAAGCGGGAGGTTGTTCACATTTGGTAAATACTACTGCAATTCGATAGTTTTGTAATCCTCCATTATTAATAGTTAAGCGCTCATTTAATTCTCTTTGCAGGTTTTCTAAAGCTTGAGCATATTCTTGATCAGATGTCCTGGTAGCAGTGCTATCAATCAGTATCAATAAACCTGAAGCAGTGGCACAATCATCTAAATAACTAACTAAATGTGCGCTAGGATTAGCAAGATTTCGTAATTCTTTAATCAGTTCTCCAGAGTATTCTCGACAGGATACTCGTAATCTAATCGGTTGATTTCTTAAAGCTGGTAGAGGATGATTAATAAACTTAGCTTTTAAGGTAATTAGTAAGGAGTATGTCGGTAAATCCTCAGCTTCTCCACTGCCATAATCTGTACCTGCTAACTCTCTACCATCTTCTAAGATGTCCTTAGCTATATTAATTAATTCCCCAGCTTCGTCGTTATAGGGGTCAACAGCCACAATAGGACTGTCTTTTTTAGCATTTGGCCAACGAGCTAGGGCAGCCATAAACGCTGTTTTTCCAGAACGACGTGGACCAATAACCCGAAAATCCTGGTTTCCACCTATATCCAGGGGAAGATTAGAGGCGTTCGTCATGAAATACCCTCCCTGTGCTTAACCAATACAGTGGGGAAATTAATCCGAAGGGTTTCCAAGCTTCCACGTCTCGTAAATAGGCCCTAAATTCCGCAGAACTGCCATCATCAGATATATAACGATTAGGACGGGGATCATGTTGTCCAGAGCTATCCCCCATAACACCGAAGGAAGAACAAGCGAAAAATCGTAATCTGGAAGGTGGTAATTTTTCTTTCAAAACTCTATAAGTTTCCTTTAAACGAACTCTAAATAAATCTTCTTCCGCATCTAAACGACAAGGCCAAAGTTCTCCTCGTTCACATTTACTGATAACTACAGCAACTCTCAATTTACTTAAAGTTTCATTCACATTAGCCTGTTCGGATAATTCTGTTAATAGCCTATTCACAGCAGGTGCATAAAGTTTTGTGTCATTACTTGTATCCCAATCTGTGAGCATAATCATCCAACTTTTGGCCGTTAACCAATCTTCTACATATTCTTGAAATTCAGATGCTCTGTGAGGAATAGCTCCACATTCAAATGTTTCTCCAGCGTAATCTTTGACGTTTAATCCTAATGTTATTCCTGGTGAATTTTTAGTAGTGGGGATTTGAATTTCAAAAGAAAAATATGGTTCATCACCATATTCAATATCATTGCCCGCAAAAACTGCCCCTTTTTCTAGAATATTTTTAGCTGCCCCAATCAGTTCTTCAGCATCATCAGAAGTAGGTGTAATTTTCAAACCAGGAAATTGTTTTTTCAACTCCTTTGGAAGCCGCAATAATGAAGCTAAATAAGTGGTTTTACCGGATTTTCGAGAGCCAATGATTCTAATATCATTGCCAATTGATTGTTGTTTTTTCAGAATTGTACGTTTAGTCTGGTAATTTTTGGCAAGCATAAGATTTTAGGGGTTAATTATAAATAAGATAAGGAGCAAGATACAGCCAAGGTAATTCAAGTAATTCTTGATTTTCGGTAGTAGTAATAAAGAAGTTAGTCCGAGAACCAATTTCTGTTCCTTTGTATTTACGAATGACCTGATTCGCAACTCCAAAATATGACTCAACAACGTGATCACTATAATCATACCAAGGGGCTGCACCACCTCTATCTGGCCGATATCTCCAGTCTTTTCCTTCTGCTTCTACATCACAAAATAAATCAGCTTTATGGAGGGCAATAATTATGTGTTTGACTCGTTGACAATTCTGTTGTAAAAAGTCGAACCAGTTCTGTAAACCATTCACCCATTGATCACTAGTTGGTAATGTATCAATTGGTTGAAGATGATTAGCAGCAATATTTATGCGAGTGCTAGAAACTAGACTTTGGTGGGGAGGTAACATTAAAATCACGGCTTTACTTTCCTTGACTTTATTTTCCATTCCTTGCCAAGCTGCTGGATAATCTTTCCGATATTGGGGATTACTCCAAAACTCTCCAGGGGTATCAATCCATAAAATATTTAGTTGTCTTACTCCGGTAGCTGGTAAATCCACCTCCATGTTTAAGGTTCTGGTATCTAATTGTGCTGTACCTGCTATTTCCTTGGTGCTGGGATTGTATAAGTCACTAGCTAGGATATTACTGATTTTTACATATTTCCCATGTTCTGTCAAGGCTCTGACCATGCTGGTTTTTCCGGTTTTGCGGTCTCCTATCACTACAATACTCATCTGCTTTATACCCCACCCTGATCAAGTTGCTTGTATTCCACAGGAAACCCCGTATATGTTAATATCTCTGAACCTAATATCCACTCCTGACGCGGTATATTCACCAAATCAGCCTCAACAATTCGCCCAGACAGAAAATGCAGTTTTTGATTATTTGATCCCTTTAATGGTTGATCGCTAACTTGCTGCTGTATAAATAAGCCATCAACTAATAAGTCTATATGATTTAGTAACCCTTGACTATCAGGGATATTATTGAATTGTAGTTGTTTTAGTTGATACCCTGTCCAACAAACAACCGTCTTACCTATGGATTGGACGCGACGTGCTAAATCTGCCAAAGCTACAGCTTGAGCAAAAGGTTCACCACCGGAAATGGAAATACCGTCTAAATTCGGTAATGCTTGAAATTTTTGCCACATTTCCTCTACAGTCACCACCTGATTTAACTTAAACTGCAAATAGTCAGGATTTTGACAACCTAGACACCGAAAAGGACAACCTTGCACCCAAATCACCATCCGAGTTCCTGGACCATTAGCACAAGAACGAGGCAGCCAAGCGGCTATATTTAGCAATGGGGATTGTGTCATAATTTACCATCTTTAAATTAAGAGAACAGTAGGTTGGGTTGAGAAACCCAACAAAACCTTACGATTTAATACCCCTGACCTTCAGAACGTCGCTCAGGTATTTTATTAAAATCAGACTCCATAGTTGTTTTTACGGAAATAATCCCCATATCCACATTCCGCCATTCTTTGTCCACAGGTTCACCATTCCATGCTGTCCATTCCACCTGATAACCTTGCTGTTGAAACAGTTCAATCACATCAAAAGTCCGACTAGAACAGGAAGAATCACCTTCTTCATCATGAGGACCAGCTAAATCAATTTGTTGACCATCAAACTGAATTCGCATTTGCGTATTTACTCCCTCATGGGTTTCGATATTAATAACTACATCACCATCATTAATTTCCGTAATCTTGGCAACATAACCAACTTCTTGCCAAGATGCTACTAAATTTTTCGCCGCAGTATAAACTTGCTCTGCTTGAGACTCATATCTACTAATTTCTTGATGTAAAATTTCTATGTTTTCATCAGAAATACTCTGCCAACTATTACACAGATCATTTATTTTGATTTGTAACTGTTGAGTAATATGATCAGGAAGACTTGACTGTAAATTATTGAGTCTAGATTGCAGAAATTCCAACTGTTTTGTCCACTCTATTTTGAGTTGTTGAATTACCTTAATCCGAGCATCATCTAATGTTTGCAAATGTATTTGAGCATCAGTAAAATGATTATTTTGTAAAGCCATTTCAGCTTTTTGCATAGCTTGTTTAACACTTGCAGCATCTAATAATTCCCGATCAATCAAAATTTGATATTCTGATTTAATCTTAGGTAATTGCATTTTCAAATTCTGTACTTGTCTTTGTGCATCCTGAGATAAATCTTTATTTACCTCAACATCTATTTTTGCATTACTTGATATTGTTTTAATCTGTTGAGGTTCTTCAACAACAATCTTTTTTCTATTAGCACCAGAACGAAATTGAGCAATTTTTTGTTGTATATCTTGCTCTTTTTTGATAGCAGCTTCTCTCTCTTGCCGCTGACGTTCTTGATATGCTTGTAATGCAGAAGCTATTCCATCAAATAAACCTGGTTGTGATGCTGTAGAAATGCCAGCAGTGATGTTAAATGTTTTTTGTCCACTCATAGTTCTTACTTAATACCCTAATTTTAAGTTATATGGCAGTGTGTTAGGTGCAACAAATTATCTTAATATATGCACTTAATAAACCCTATAGTAAATATTAACCTATATTCCGCAAGACATTTACGTATAATACCCTGTAAAGTTATAATGAGACATAAACTTCTTAATCAGGGTAATTATGAGCTTTTTAATGAAAATTGCCGGCTTGGGGCTGCTGATTTTTGGTATTTACTTAGTTGGACAAAATATTTTTTTTACAACTAACGTCTATCCTTACTGGTGGCGAGGAATTTCTGCTGATATTTCAGTATTAGCACTTACATTAGGTGTACTAATACTAATTTTCTTCCCAGAAAGTATGAAAGATCTGGGATGGATTGCTATTTTTGTCGGTATTATAGCGGTATTTATCAGTAGTCGTGCCATTCTCAGTCCTACTAGTTTATGGGAATTTTTCCTCTCCTTGATTTGTATGACCTCTGGTTATAAAATGCTCACAACTAGACAATTACCTTTTTGATTTGAATGTCTTGATATAGGTAGGAATTTTGGCTGTTGCTGAATCAATACAGGATTTAGTTTTCTAATTTTCTATTTTAATTCAGCAATGCCGAATTTTAAATTGTTTGATGTTCTATTTTCACAGGTGGCCGGATACACAAATATATTAAAGCTCCTAATAAAGGTATTGCAAATAACCAAAATAATTGATTATTTTGCCAACCCCGTCGCTTCATATCATCTCCTAATAATGTGGAAAATAATAGACTCAACATCACAAAATCTAAACTCATGACATGAATAAACCTGTTACTTTGCCACTGTTGCAGAAAATCACCCCAATCTCCTTGTAAACCAAATATCAATAAAACTGTCGCACCGATAGTTAATAAAATTCCTAAAATTCGAGAATCTAGAATTTTCAGAAATAAATTTTTTTCACCAACAAATGTTTGATTATTTTCTCTTAAAGCTAAATATGGTAAAAGAGAAAAAGCACCTAAAGCGAAAGAACCACTAGCAAATGGCCAAGCTGGAATTTTTTGACCTCTACCATCAAAAAAGACCACCGCACTATATATAAAAGGCCAAATCCCCATGATATTAAATAAAGATATAATCAGAGGATTAATCCCTTGCCAATTTCCTGTAGAGAGATTTTTGATCAATTCAAAAGTATCCGGTTGTTCGGGAGGAGCAAAGAAAAAAGCATAGGAAATAAATCCTAGCCATAATAGACCAAAAGTAATTTTTCTCATCATGATTTAAGGAAATTAACTAAAAGCTTCCGAGAGATAATCTGCTGCTGCTGCAACCACAGCGATCGCACTTTCATAGTCTAACCTAGTTGGACCCAAAACGCCCACACTTCCTGCCGGTACAGAACCCCGACGATAAATAGCAGAAATCAAAGTACAAGTCCGAATAGGTGCAAGAGTATTTTCTGCGCCAATCCGCACCGTTACCTTATACTTGTTTGTATCATCCATTTCTGCATCTTCACAAATTAAATGCCAAAGTTGGTCTTGTTGTTCTTCCAACAATTGCATAATCGTCTGTACTTGCTGTACTTGAGAAAACTCAGGTTGTCGTAAAACCTCTCCAATTCCCCGCACCATAATTTGTGTAGTTGTTGGTGACAAAGCGCGATGAGTTAATTCTACCAAAGAACTTTTTAAGAACTCCCCATAAACTCGAAATTCTTGATCTAATTCACTCCAATCAAGATAGCCTATTTCTAATAAACTCCGTCCTCGTAAGTGGCTATTTAAAAAGTTAGAAACTATCTGCAATTGACGATCAATTACCTCCGCTTCGGGTTTAATTTCTGATATTGATGGAAATAAATCCATTACCTTAGAATGGGTTTCATAACTGTCTGTCACCACAATTAACATAATCTGCTCAGACTCAATTTGCACCAGTTGCAAATGTCGTAACTTTGCTGTCGTGGTTTGCGGCATAGTAATCAAAGTAATACAGCCACTTAATGTTGCTAAAATTTGGGCAGCACCTTGTAATAAAGCTTCCAAACTCCAATCTTCCCAATGCAGATGTTTTTGTAATGCGGTTTCTACCTCTTTAGCTAAAATTTCTGATGGTTTGATTAATTGATCAACATAAAGACGATAACCAGAATCAGAAGGAATTCTACCTGCAGAAGTATGTGGTTGATAAAGTAACCCCGATTTTTCTAAAACAACCATGGCAGTGCGAATAGTAGCAGAGCTAATACCTAAATCAAAGCCATCAATTAAAGCTTTAGAGCCTACTGGCTCTGCCGTAGCAATATAATGACGTACCGTTGCATTAAGTATATTTTGTTGACGATTAGTTAGATGAACTTGCATAAGTGATATTTTTACTGAAGGCAATCTTAATCAAAATTCAAAAAAATGTGGTTTTGACGATAAAAACTGAAAAAACAATTAATTATTAATTAAAGTAAGATAGCAGATTATATACTTATATTGTATTGATTGAATACAAAATTTACGACAAAATTTACCTTCAGCGTTTATTTGCTGTATTTTTCATGACGATATACCTGAAAACGAAAAAAAAGAAGATGAATTTCCATCTCTTTCAGTATTATCTCATATTCTATCAACTTAAGCTGTGGTTTTAGTTACAAAATATCACAATCTATTTATAAAAATTTTGACTGACCCAGAAAGGGAGCAGGAGCGAGATTTTCTTCCCTCCTCCTCCTGATTTCTGGGTACAGCCCCTAGTCCCCCACTATTTTCTAATATTGGGGAACATAAGGATCAACTAAGATAGAATAAGCGGAAATACCACCCGTAATATTCTTAACATTAGTAAATCCTTGATCAACTAACCATTGACACATTTGAGCGGAACGCATACCATGATGACAGAGAACAAAGGTTTCTGCATGAATATCAAAGCGGCTAGAGATTTGCCCAGACCATTGTTCATATTCGCTCAAAGGAAGATTGACAAAACCATCTAGCTGTGATAGGGCCAGTTCTTGGGGTTCACGCACATCTATTAATTGAAGCTTTCCTTTATCACCAGCAAGACGTTTTGCTAATTCCTTGACAGTAATTTCGGAAAAAGGTTGATCAAATGATGTATTTTTCATGCAGTTGTTCTAAAAAATCCTATACTATTCATGTTGGCAGAAAAGTTAGAAAATATAAAGAATGTGAATAGTCAACACTCAACAAAAAATATTAAACTTCCTCTCCTCGTAGCTGGTGTTATCACCCTGTTATTAATTGGTATTGTCTGCTTTTACTGGGTCGCTGGGAAAAATCCAGTTAGTCTTATAATTCGCAATTCTCAACCCGGTGCAGCTATGTTTGTTTCCAAGTCTTCACCAGCCATGGTTTCCTTATTGGTAAATCCCGACGCTTTACAGACCATAAAATCAAAAGGAAAATTTTTTCAACTCAACAATAGTCTATTGGTCAAAAATAATCTAGATTATAAAAATGACATTAAACCCTGGTTGAGTCACGAAATTACCCTAGCTGTAACTACTATTGATATAGACCGTGACCCAGATAACGGACTAGAAGCGGGGTATTTAATGGCGCTCGCAACTGAAAAACCAGAAAAAAGCCGCGAGTTTTTAGAATTGTTATTTTCTAAACGGGCTTTTAGTGGAAATAATTTAGGAATTGAACGATACAAAGGTGTCAAGATTATTTATGATCATCCAGAATTTATACCAGACTCAAAAATCCAACCTAGTTTAGCAGGTGCAATTGTTAATAATTTTGTTTTGCTGGCAAATTATCCTCAAGTTATTAAAGAGGCAATTAATAATTTACAAGCACCAGATTTAAACTTAATTAGTTCTCTGGAATATCAGAAAGCTACTCAACAAATTCCTGAAAATGCTGTGGCTGTAACTTTCTTGAATTTGCCCCAAGTTGCTAAATGGCAAGGATTAGAACTGGCAGAATCAACTTATCATAGCCAAATTCTATCTTTAATTTTAAATCCCCAAGGTTTGCTCACAGAAAGTACATTTTTAACAACTTCAGAAATTGTACATCCATCTTTGTCAATATCTCAACCTGTAAGAGCATTACAGTATATTCCAGAATCAACAGTCTTTACAATTGCCGGTGCAAATTTGAGTAATTTAGGTAATAGCAATTTAGCAAAACTATGGAAACAAGGAACAGCAACTATCTATGGTTCTAGTGAAAATGCTATTTCTCGGTTAGTACAGCCTTTAGTAGCTATCCAGAACAATTGGAATTTAAATTTTACTCAGGATATTTTTCATTGGGTATTAGGAGAATATGCTTTAGCTTTATTACCTAATTCAGAAAATACAATTCCTAACTGGTTATTTGTGGTCGAAAAAACGCCAGAATTAACAGCCTTGATAGCACGTTTAGATCATATTGCCAGTACCAGTGGTTTTAATGTTAGTTCCTTAACTTTAGACGGACAGACAATATCAGCTTGGACACAAATTACAGCCCTAAGTGAAAATAACACATCTATTAATATTGATGCAAAAATTAAGGGAGTACATACAACTTTAGATAATTATGAGATTTTCACTTCTGACTTAAAGACACTCAAAGCAGTTTTGAGTCAAAAACAAAAATCTCTACTAGAAAATACCCAATTTCAAAATGCTATGACAGCAATTCCCCAACCCAACCAAGGGTATATTTATCTAAACTGGGAAAATAGTCAAAATATTCTCAAACGTCATTTACCTCTGCTTAAATTTGTAGAAGTTTTGGATAAGCCGCTTTTTGATCATTTACAATCGCTGACAATTAGCAGTTATAGCAGTGAACCAGGAATACTTAAAGGTGGAGTATTCTGGCAACTGCATTAAAAAATAAAATAGGGTGATTATACCATATTTCGGCTAAAAAAACCTGTTGTCTGTGTCACATTTTTCTGTGGCACAGATACCACTAAATGACGATTTTTTCGATAAAATTAGTATACATAATCACCTTTATTGTTTGTAAGGAGCTAAAATGAAATATCATCATCTCCGGTTTTACTCTCAATTGGTATGGCTTTTAACTTTAATAACATCGACAATTGCAACATCTGCATTAGCACAACCGGCGAATTTTGCGGAATTGAAACTATCACCAGGTTTTAAAGCATCCCAAGGAACAATAATTGGCAACACAGGTGGTACTGATCTCTTATCCAATATCAGTAATCGTGACCAGAATCAAAACGTCTGTACTGGCTTTGCTACCACTAATCCAGATCATATCCTCATTCTAGAACAAGACTTTGACAAATTGAAAATATTAGTTGACAGTGGTGGTCAGGACACGACTTTACTCATTAAAGGTCCAGAGGGAGCAGATAATGAAACAGTTCGTTGTGGTGATGATACTGGTAAAAACAAAGATGCAAGTATAGACAGTAAACAATGGAGAAAAGGTACATACAAAATTTGGGTAGGTACATTTGATTTGGGATTAAGGCAAAGCTACACATTAACAGTGCAGCAATAGCTAATTTGTAATTCCTAATTTCTAATTACTAGGAACTACCCAATCTCCAATCGCCAAATCACGATAATATGGGAGGGTAGCTGGTTGTGCTATCAAGGGTACTATTTCAATGTTCTCTAGACTTCGTAGCGATTTTCGCATCATTTTTGAACGTGACCCCGCAGCCCGGAATTGGTTGGAGGTTTTGTTGTGCTATCCAGGTTTGCAAGCCCTAGTTTTCCACCGTTTTGCACACTGGTTATGTAGTCTTGGTATTCCCTTTTTCCCCCGCTTGATTTCTCACACTGCTCGGTTTTTAACCGGTGTGGAAATTCACCCAGGGGCTGTTATTGGTGAAAGTGTATTTATTGACCACGGAATGGGCGTAGTCATTGGGGAAACAGCTATTATCGGCAACTACGCGCTGATTTATCAAGGTGTCACTCTAGGAGGAACAGGTAAGGAAATCGGTAAACGTCACCCCACATTAGGCGAAAATGTCGTCGTTGGTGCGGGTGCAAAAGTTTTAGGAAATATCGAAATTGGTGATAATGTCCGTATTGGCGCAGGTTCGGTGGTGTTGAGAGATGTACCATCTAGTTGTACCGTTGTCGGTGTCCCTGGACGCATTATCTACCGTTCTGGAGTCCGGGTTGCGCCTCTAGAACACAGCAATTTACCGGACTCAGAAGCTCAAGTAATTCGTGCCTTGGTTGACCGCATTGAAGCACTAGAAGAGCAAATTCAAGCTCTGCAAATCCCCGGAAAAACTCCGGTTTTAGCCGCTAAATTAACTCTCGAAGCCGAATTACCAAAAGAACATAATTTCTGTAATCTTAGAGATAAAAAGATTCAGGAATTTTTTGACGGTGCGGGAATATAGGGAAAAGATAAAGAGGTTCAAATTCCATGACTTTTCCCAATTACCCAACTTCTTCGGAAAAACCGCGCTAATGCCGATTCTTCTAAAGATAAATAAATTGGTCTACCATGGGGACAGGTGCGCGGGTTGCGGGTACGTTGCCAATTATCTAATAAGGTCTGCATTTCTGGTAAACTCATTTTTGTACCATTACGAATTGCACTCCGACAAGCAACCGCAACTTGAGCAGTTTGTAAATCCCCTCCCCAGCTTAATTCTAAAATTGCCTCAGTATAATCTTCACGTTGTTTTAACATCATTGGGATGTTACGCACTGCCCAAAGTTTATCACCAAAAGGTTCAATATCTAAACCAATACGTTCTAGTTGAGAAACCTGCGCTGGTGATAATTGATAAATAATAATTGGAGTTTCTACAGGTACTAATTGCCAATGATCACATAATTGTTCATATAATACTCGTTCATGGGCTATATGTTGTTCTATTAACCACATTCCTCCCGAATGTTCAGCAACAATATAAGTATTACTTAGTTGGGCAATGGCTTTTAAATAATTTTGATTTTCAGAATTTTGGGAATTTTCAGAATTTTGGGAATTAAATTTATATTCACCTTTAGATTCTGCTACTTTTAATAAATTACTAACTCTGGTTGTATGAACAGATTCTTTAATATTAGTTTCGGAAATAAGCAGTGATTTATTAATACCTTCAGTAATTTGTTCTTGCCAAAAAGTCAATTCATGCAGATAAATTTCTGTTTTCGTTGGGTTACGATTCCAGTTAATTTGTTCAGGAGAAATAGTCAAATGTAAAAAACAAACAGGATAACGATCGCGTGGTAATGTTTTATGAAAAGCTGATAAAATGGTTTGCTCTAATTCTGGTGATTTAATCATTCTACCATTAATTGCCACTTTCACCCAATCAGGACGATGACGATGACATCTATCGGGTAATCCTATCACAAAATGCAAAGATGAATTTTCTAGATTTGGTATTTGGAAATTGACTTCATGTAAATCACCTTCTCTTACCTGGGGGAGAATTTGCGGAATTAGTTTTCCTACGGTTAGTACAGGACAAATTGTAAACCATTCTTTGTCATTTTGCCAAACTTGGTAATTAACATGAGGATGACACAAAGCTATTTGTTGAATTACCGCTTGTACATATTTTAATTGCTGACTTATCCCGGGTAAACCTTGACGACGGGCTTCACAGTTGGCAAATAAATTATTAACTGTTACTATAGTACCCGGTGCGATCGCAACCACTTTTACCTGTGTTACCTCTCCTTGATTATTATAAACAATTTTCCAACCTTCACTTTCCTCCAATGGACGACTTAAAACTTCTAAATCCGCCAAAGTTGTTAAACTATGTAATGCTTCACCACGAAACCCTAAGCTGTTAATTTTCCATAGGTCTGCACTAGAACGAATTTTACTTGTACTATGTGCATTTGCGGCCTGTTGTAAATCATCTAGATTCATGCCACAGCCATTATCAGCTACACGCACTCGCCACATTTGCGGCCATAAAGAAATGACAATGCGCGTTGCTCCTGCATCTAGAGAATTTTCTACCAACTCCCTCACAACAGCCACCAAAGAATCAATGACCTCTCCTGCGGTAATTAGATATACAACCTCTCTTGGTAAAGCTTGAATAGTAGATACCATTATGAATAATTACAAATTAAAAATTAAAATTTATTTGACAGTGTAGAGAATCAGCTTACAATATTATGAAGACAAAGTTATTTTTTCTAAAATCTGCTGTCATTCTAAAGAAATACGAATTAAGAAGATATATCTGCTAAATTTCTGATTAGACTAGACGAGATTAGACGCGGGAGAAGCTTATGAGTATTGATTTAGTTGCTGATGTTAATGACCTCAGAACAAGTCTCCAATGGGGTCAACCGGCTTTTACAATTATTGATGTGCGCGACCGCTCAACATATAATCAGAGTCGTATCACCGGAGCAATTTCTATTCCCCTCAATGACTTAGAATCTCGCGCCGGGTCCCTATACAGAGAACGCCAAACCTACATTTATGGCGAAAATGACAGCCAGTCAGGACAAGCTGTGAGAACCTTACAATTCCTTGGTTTTACAGCCGTAGCTGAACTTAGCGGTGGCTTACAGGCTTGGAAATCCATTGGTGGTGCTACAGAAGGTACAAAAGATTAAAAGAGGCAAGGGGCACTTAACAGGGAAGAAAATTAATCTTGTATGAGTCCCTCTTTACTACAGCCCGTTTAGTTTGAGTGAGGTACACCTTATGCGGGCTTTTCGGCCCGCACCACAAGAATTGTATCATGAATATCTGTATTTTGTGGGATGGGCATCCTGCCCGTCCTTGATGATTAGCGGGCTTTTCAGACTGCACCACAAGAATTGTATCATGAATATCTGTGCTTCCTAATCCCGGAAACTGCTGTATCTTGAACCTTGGCCAGATCTGAGTTTTCCCCTATTCCTTACTGCAACAACCCAGTTAATAAAGATGCTGGACGTTGACTGTGAGGCCAAGCAAAAGCATGGCGGAAAGCTGCATCTTGACAAGCTTGTAATTGTTGGAAATTAATAATATCATAAGTCAAAAGATTTTCATATTCAAACGGGAGACGCATATTATGTAATCCCGCATTATCAGTACAAATGGCGATATCAACTCCTGCTTCAAAACAACGGTCAAAAACTAATTTAAGTTGACGGATATCCTGTAAAGTCCCAGTTTTTAAGTAAGTTGTCGGACAAACTTCTAAACATTGCCCTCTCCTGGCAATTTCTGGCAGTAGTTCAGGATACAAAAGAGGAATTTGGATACCGTGACCAATTCGCATTAAATGGGGTAATAATTCTGGATAACAACCATCTTTAGTTTCATAAAGATGCCCCGTGGTGTTAATACCCAATGAATGGGCATAATTATATAAACTTATCCATTCTGCCATGCGTTCAGCATAATGGCGATCGCCACCAGCCACATCTATGGCACAGACATATTTTCTATTTTGTGCGGCTAAATCAACAATTGCCTGATTTACCTCAAAGGGTAAACGGGAGTGCATACAGAGAATTTGACTAGTAATAATGGGATATTCGGGTATATGACTAGATTTACCCACAATATCTACAATTTCCGCCATTTTATCAATTCTTTGACTTTGACTCAAATGTTCAGAAGTTCGCAAATAGGGAGTATAGCGTAATTCCAAATAAGCCAAATCCTCAAAAATGTAAGCGCCGCGTAATAAGCGGTAAATAAAATAGGGTAAAGTTTCCACAGTTTGCACACTTTCTACTAGCGTATGCAATTCTAGATACTCATCTAAAGTATTACGGGGACGAGTATAAAAATCTTCAAATTCTGGATATTCAGGAAAGCGAGAAATTAACTCAGTATTATGACGCTGGAAATACCGCCATAGTACACGAGGTACAACTGAACCACCTAAATGCCGATGCAATTCTGCGTGTAAAGCCATAGTGGTATTTTACCAGAAAAACTTCATCAATCTTAACAAGAACTACCATAAAAATCATGGTCTTACTAAAACTATTTTGCTCTTTTTCGTTGTCCCAAAAAATATTTTTAACACCAGTCTACCTATTGGGCTGTATGGACTAAATTAAATCTATCTAAAGAAATATCAAGCTTGTAATTTAAATCAACATTTTTTTAGTCAATTAGTGGGATAATAAACCTGTGAGGTAAAGAACGGACATAACTATATTAGAGGGGTAAATTTTATGAAGCTTCAAATATTAGCCGCTATAGCCCTAATAGCTCCCCTGTTTCTAGCTAATTCAGTTCAAGCTGGAAGCCAAAGAGATTTAACAAAACTTTTGTCAACTGGAGAATGTATCCAGTGTAATCTATCAGGACTTAACCTCAGCGGTGCTCATCTGATTGGTGCAGACTTGCGAGACGCAAACCTTCAGGGCGCTAACCTGACAAATGCTAACTTAGAAGGTGCTGACTTAACTGGAGCAAACTTAGCAGGTGCTAATTTAACATCAGCTTTTGTTACCAACGTCAATTTAAAAAAAGCCAATTTAAATGACGTAAATCTTACCCGCGCTACAGTGAATGATTCCAACGTCTATCAAGCATCTATGAATAATCTTAACATTACCGATGCTGGTATATATAATACAGGAATCGGTATTGGTGGTGAAGATGGAGCTAATTTTCCTGATTGGGATTAAGTTTAACTTAGGAAAGTCTCAAGAAAGAGGTTATAGATAATTAAATTGTCTACAACCTCAAAGTATATCTTGGTATCAAACTAACTGATTAAGCAAGTGCTGCTTTTTTTAGTACATCTACCTTATCAGTCTTTTCCCAAGGTAAATCTAAATCCGTTCTTCCCAAATGACCATAAGCCGCAACGTCCTGATAAAAACGTCCGCCTCTTTCACTTGGTAAGTTACGTAAATTGAATACATGGATAATTCCCGCTGGACGTAGTTCAAAGTTTTCTTTAACTAAGTTCAAGAGAATTTCATCATCTACCTTACCCGTACCAAAAGTATCCACAAAGATACTCACAGGCCGCGCTACACCAATGGCGTAACTGAGTTGGACTTCACATTTTTCTGCTAACCCAGCCGCAACAATATTTTTAGCTGCATAACGAGCCGCATAAGCCGCAGAGCGGTCTACTTTTGTGGGATCTTTACCAGAAAAAGCACCACCACCATGGCGAGAATAACCACCGTAGGTATCAACAATAATTTTCCGTCCTGTTAAACCGGAATCGCCTTGAGGTCCACCAATGACAAACTTACCGGTGGGGTTAACCAGAAATTTGGTTTCCTCACTTGGTTTTACGGTAATATCACCAAATATAGGTTCTACTACTTCTATCCATAGGTCAGCTTTAATTTTAGCCTGTACCTCAGCATCATCGCTAATATCGCCAATGGTAGCTGTATGTTGGGTAGAAATTAAGATGGTGTCAATACCTACAGGTTTTCCATCTTCATAAACTACGGTAACTTGAGTTTTACCGTCAGGACGTAGGTAAGGGAGAATACCAGCTTTGCGAACTCCTGCCAATCTTCGGGCAATGCGGTGTGCTAAACTGATGGGTAAAGGCATAAGTTCTGGGGTTTCGTTGCAAGCAAAACCAAACATGATACCTTGATCACCGGCACCGATTTGATCGAATAGTTCTTCACTATCCTGATTCCGGGTTTCCTGAGCAGTATTTACACCTTGTGCAATATCCGCTGATTGTTCATCTAAGGCAATTAAAACACTGGCACTATTCGCAGAGAAGCCATTATCAGCATCAGTATAGCCAATTTCTGCAATTTTTTTGCGGGCAAGATTGACGTAATTAACATGAGCTTTGGTGGTAATTTCTCCGGTAATTAGCACCAAACCCGTATTAACTACAACTTCTGCGGCTACACGGCTATTAGGGTCTTCTGCTAATAGTGCGTCAATAATGGTATCTGAAATTTGATCACAGATTTTGTCTGGATGACCTTCTGTAACTGACTCGGAAGTAAATAAATAACGTCGAGACAAAGGAATTTCCTCCTGAGAGCATTTTTTCACTGATGAAATACATCAGTTACTAATTTCTGAAATCATAACAATATTTACAGTTTTTGGGATAAGTATCTTTTTTCTCAGTATATAAAGTTTTATATGTATAACAAAAGCCATCAGTGAGTCTTTGAGAAGTTGAGCATCTACCGGAAAAGTCCTCTGTTACCTGAGTTTGGACTATACTATTACGGTTTTTACGGTTTCGATAACTATAAAGGATATAATACTCATATACACAGTATTGGTAATATCTTCACAAAAAGACGGTGATGAAAAGAATTCTTATTTTGACCGCTAACCCTACTAACACAAAACCGTTGCGGGTAAGCGAGGAAGTCAGGGAGATCAAAAGAGCTTGGGAGCGTTCCCAAAACCGTGAAAAATTTGAAATTATTGTGGAAGAAGCAGTCCGTCCTCAAGAATTTCGTCGTACCCTATTAGGACATAAACCAAATATTGTGCATTTCTCAGGACATGGTGGAGGAGAACAGGGTTTAGCTTTAATGGGAGATAATGGAGAAGCCTTTTTAGTTAAAGTTGCTCCTTTAGCCAAATTTTTTAAAGCATTACAAGAAATCTTTTTTATTGATTGTGTTTTTCTCAATGCTTGTTATTCAGATGTACAAGCAGAAGGTATTTATCCTTATGTTAATTATGTTGTCGGGATGAATCAAAAAATTGGTGATGAAGCCGCTAAACAATTTGCTATTGGTTTTTACGATACTTTATTTGCAGGACAATCAATTCAAAGTGCTTTTGATTTAGGATGTAATGCGATTGAAATAGAAAATATTCCAGAGCATTTAACTCCGGTTTTGAGGACAAAAGATTCAACAACTAAAAAAGCTATGATTCAGGGTGTACCTGAGTCGAAATCTGAACCTATTCAACCAAGAGATATTAATATTCCTTTTGAAAATTTAGATGGTCAAGTCCCCCTAAATTCCCCTTTCTATGTTGAACGTCCTCCCATTGAGGCTACCTGTTATACTGCTATTCTAAAACCTGGGATATTAATTAGGATTAAAGCACCTCGACAAATGGGGAAAACTTCATTAATGAGTAGGATTTTATATCAAGGAGAAAAGCAAGGTTATCAAACAGGATTTATTAATTTATGGAGTCGAGAATTATTTAAAAATCTCGATAGTTTTTTAGAGTCTTTTTGTGCCAATGTCAGTTTAGAATTAGGGATTGAAGAAAAGATAGATCAATATTGGAAACCTCAACGTTATAGCAGTCAAACTAATTGTACAAATTATTTCCAATCCTATCTTTTAAAAGAATTGAAACAGCCTGTAATTCTAGGATTAGATGAGGTAGATAGAATCTTTCAATATAGTGAAATTGCTGATGAATTTTTCACTATGTTACGTTCATGGCATGAAAAAGGCAAAAATAATAAAATTTGGCAAAAATTGAGATTAGTTATTTCCCATTCTCAGGAAGTTTATATTTCTTTGGATGTGAATAAATCTCCTTTTAATGTGGGTTTACCAATTGATTTAAATAAGTTTAGTTTGGCACAGCTTCAAAATTTAGTTAAACGACATGGATTACAATGGTCAGATACAGAAATTAATCAATTAATGGGGATGATTGACGGTCATCCTTATTTGGTGAGAACAGCATTATATCATATTGCTACTAACGACTTAACTTTAAAGCAATTTTTAGAAATTGCCCCCACTGAAGAAGGATTATATGAAGATCATTTGTATCGTCATCTTTTGATTTTAGAAGAAAATAAACAATTAAAATCAGCTATGTTAAAATTGGTTAATAGTGATGAGGCTGTTACATTAGAACCGATTTATGCTTTTAAATTAAAAAGTATGGGATTAGCAGAATCAAGAGGTAATAAGGTAATTCCCCTGTGTAATTTATATCGTATTTATTTTAGCGATCGCTTGCAAGATTAGTTGATGTCATTTAAAATATAACAAAGTAGATCCCCCTAATTTAAAACCATGACTAAAATTTTCACCGCTTATATTGAATATGATGCCGATACCAAATTATATGTAGGAATTATTCCCGCTATTCGAGGAGTTCATACTCAAGGAGCGACTTTAGACGAATTACAACAGAATTTAAAGGAAGTCTTAGAATTATGTTTAGAAGAATCTCAAGAAGATTTAAGTCAATTACCTCAATTTATCGGTATTCAACAAATTGAGGTGGCTTCATGAGTCGCTTACCTATTGTTAACTATAAAACGCTGAATCAACTTTTAATAAAGTTGGGTTTTTCCGTAGTTAGACAAAAAGGAAGTCATGTCTTTTATCGTCATTCTGATGGAAGAACAACAACTGTACCTAATCATCAAGGGAGAGATTTAGCAAGACCACTGTTAAGAGAAATTTTAAAAGAAATTGAATTAACTGTTGATAATTTTAATGAACACTTACAAAAGCTTTAATTTTGGTATTTTGCAAGGACATAAAAATGGAAAATATAAACTCAGTGAATTATGAATATCAAGTAGGTGGTTCGCTCCCAGCTTCTGCTCCTACTTATGTCACCAGAAAAGCCGATAATGAATTATATCAAACCATAAAAAAGGGAGAATTTTGTTATGTTTTAAATTCCCGACAAATGGGTAAATCTTCTTTAAGAGTTCAAACAATGAAACGACTTAAAGAAGTAGATGAATTTGCTTGTGCTGCTATTGATTTAACTGATATTGGTTCAGCGAATATTACCCCTTTACAATGGTATGCAGGAATTATTAATGAATTAATAAATACCTTTGAATTAAATGAAAAATGTGATATAGATAGTTGGTGGGATAAATATGATCAAGAATCTTTGTCTGCGGTAAATTTCTTTGGTAATTTTCTCCGAGATATTCTTTTAAAATATGTTGAATCAAATATCGTTATTTTTATAGATGAAATTGATAGTATCATCAGTTTAGAGTTTAAGATTGATGATTTTTTCGCTTTAATTCGCTCTTTTTATAATCGTCGAGTTGATAATGTTGAATATAATCGCCTGACTTTTGTATTATTAGGTGTAGCTACTCCCAGCGATTTAATTCAAGATAAAACGCTGACTCCTTTTAATATTGGTTATGGAGTAGAATTAACAGGTTTTACTTTTGCAGAATCTCAAGCATTAGCAAAGGGATTAAGTGTTAAAACCAATCAACCGGAAAAGTTATTAAAATTAATTTTAAATTGGACTGGAGGACAACCTTTTTTAACTCAAAAAGTCTGTAATTTAGTTTTAAATTCTTCTGGTTTATCTGAAAAAAATGAAGAAGAATGGTTAGAAAATTTAATCAGAACTAATATTATTGAAAATTGGCAAGCAAAAGATGACCCGGAACATTTACGCACCATTGAAAGACGGATTTTAATTGATGAAAAAATGGTAGGTGAATTATTAGATATTTATCAAAAGATTTATCAACAGGGAGAAGTAATTAGTCAGAATACTGGAGAGGAAGGAAAGTTACAGTTATCGGGTTTAGTTGTGAAAAGAAATAATCATTTACAAGTTTATAATCCCATTTATCGAGAAGTTTTTAATCAACAATGGATTGATAATCAATTAACTGCTTTACGTCCCTATTCTGAAGCGTTTAGAGCGTGGTTTAATTCAGGTTGTCAGGATAGTTCTTGGTTATTACGAGGAAATGCTTTAAAAACAGCAGAAGAATGGGCAAACTCTAAGAATGTAAGTTATCAAGATAAACAATTTTTAGCAGCTTCTCGTCAGCAGGAAATTGAAGAGGAAATCAATGAAAGGGAAAAGGAAGCTGAATTAGAAAGGGAAAGAAAGGAAAAAGAAGCCGCAGAAAGAGCAAGAATTATTGAGGAAGAAGCTAAACAGGAAGCCGAAAAGCAATTAGCAACTGCTAGAAAAAGAATGAGTTTTGGTGTAATTATTTTATTTATTACTTTAGGTATTACAGGTTTATTAGGAATAGCTGCATTTATAGCAGGTAAGAAAGCTATAGAAGCTACTGAAGAAATTAAATTAAAAAATTCGCAATTAGAAACTGTGAATGAACAAATGAAAAAACAGAAGGAAGAAGCGAAAAAAGCCGAACAAAAAGCTGAAATAGCTAAAAAGGATTTAATTAAAGTTCAAGATGATAAAAAGAGTTTAGAAACACAAAAAAATAAATTAACTAATGATTCTGAAAAATTACAAAGAGAAGTACAATCAAAATCTAGAGAAATTAATTTAGGTGAAAACAAAGTTAAATTTCTCCAAAACCAACAGAAAGAAATTCAAGCGAAAATCAAAGCAAAAGAAAAAGAGCTTGAAACTGCTAATAAAAATACAAATGAACTAAAAAAATCTATTGCTAAAATCAGAGAATTATCAGCAGTAGCTTCTCAGCTTCAACAAAAAGGACAAAATAATGAGGCTAATCAATTTTTAAATATTGCGGGTTTAGTTTTACAAGAAAAAATCAAAAACCAAGAACTTAAAGAAGCTGTATTAGATAGTTCTTTAGTTTTAGGATATGAATCTTTAAAAAAAGTAGGGTATAAATTTTCCCAAGAAGAAGAAAAAAAATATAACACAGCTAAAGAAGATTTGAATAAAAGTTTTGAAAAATTACCAAAAGAAAATAATGTTGATAATAAAGACCCTAATTCTTTAGCGACTTTAGTTTATATTTATTATGTAAAAGGTAAATTAGAAAATAAAATTGAAAATTATAAAATAGCCTCAGATAAATATAATCTTCTCAAATCTCAATTAACATCTAACACTGATTTATTTACATTAGATTTTAATATTGTCTATAACGATAATCCTGATATTATTGAAAGTTTATATGCTCAATTGATTAAAATATCAAATGATGATCAATCCAGACAATTATCTAAAAATTATCAATTTTATTTAGCCACACATGTATTTAATAAAATGGAATTTTTTCTAAAAAATAAAGAATGGATCGCCGCAGATAATATCTATAGGCAATATATAGATTATAATATTAAAAATGAGAGAAATAATAGTCTGAAAAATAGCAAAAATTTATACTGTCCATATTTCCAAAAGCTAGATAATTTATGGGTTAAATATTCAGAAGGTCTTTATGGTTTTAGAGTGCAGAAAAAGATATATTTAGAGACAGGAAATAAGCTGAATATTGACAATGGGTTAGATGGTAACGAAAAGAATTTTAGTATTTTTGCTGATCGTGTAGGGTGGACTGATATTAAGGATGTTAATGACTGGAAGAAGATTTTCAACCGAGAAACTACTCAAAAAGTAAGGCAGTATCCCAAAGGTTTTTTCCCTATTATGTCTGCTTTACGAGATGACCAAGAATCCATAATTGAATCTTCTGGGGGAATGTTTGGAAAAGATGGATGGCTGTTCAGAAATTATGATTTTGCAAGAGAGTCAAGAGGAAGAGCCAGTTTCTACCTAAATAGGAATATGTTGTTATGTGAATGGTAAGTTTTTAAAATTAAAATTCGCGCTCAAAATACAGTGAAAATACAAAGAAAATTTTTGTGGACTCAAGCTTGCTACAGTAGCATCTTTAGCTGAAATTGAATGTCAGGTTAACATAATTTAATTTTTTTGCACTTGCCATTGCAGCAAACTTCATCACTGTTACAGAGTGAATTACAAGGTTTTGCTAATATTTCAAAATCCAAGAAATTTTCTAAAGCTATCAATCCTCCATAACCAGTTTCATTATCATGACTGCCGGGATGGGAAGCCATTCTTAATAAATGTTCTCGTAAATCCTCATTATTTTCTAAAGGGGTTTCATTATTTGGGGTATAATTGTGTTTAGATTTAATCAGAGCGGCCAATCCAGCAACCCAAGATGCAGCCATTGAAGTTCCGGTTAATTTAGCATAACCACCATCTTTATAAGTAGAAAAAACCTCATCACCTGGTGCGATAAAATCCAGTTCACCTCCACGAGAAGATGATCCCAGAGGATGACCATTTTGATCATGGGCTGCTATGGTAATTACTCCACCATATCGGGCTGGATAAGAAATGTTACTTTGATAAAGAGAACCTTGATTACCTGCTGCACAAATCACAAAAACGCCTTCAGCTAGGGCATGATGAATAGCTTTGTGTAGCTCATTACTGGAATAATTGCCACCAAAAGAAATGGAGATGATGTTAGCTTTTTTCTCCACCGCCCAATTTATCCCCTGGACAATATTTTCTAGCTCACCTTTTCCGTCTTGATCGAGGACTTTACCGATGAGTAGCTTGGCTTTGGGTGCTATACCTATGAGTCCTTTGTGATCTGAATAGGCTGCGATAATACCAGCGCAATGTGTTCCATGACCATTTTGATCTTCTATACCTTTGCCTGTAAAGTCTTGACTATCTATTAAAGCATTTGTGAGATCACGGTGATCAGTATCAATTCCTGTATCGAGGACTGCTACTTTAACACCTTCCCCTTGAGTTTCTGACCAGATGCGGGGAATACCAGGAACAGGAACTTTATGAGTTACTTGATTACTATCAATAGTTTTTAGCTGGTCAAATAAGCTGTAACCCTGTTGTTTATCGTTCAACAATTCATCTATATATTCAGAACTAAAGTAGGATTTTAGCTTGGTTTGAAACAGTTGTAACTGGGATTTACCTTCTAAATTGCTTGTAATCATCATATTTTATATGTCAAGTTATATTGACATCAATACTATTTTGCTAATTTGAGCATATCATTGATAATAGTATCTGTCAACCACATTTCTTGTTACCGTAGCATTGTAATAATAGAAGCAATAGAGGACAAATAAGTACAGCTAACTTGATACAGATACAATAGAGGAGAAGTATTAACAACAACTTGAGAATTAGGCATTGTTCACATCTTGTTCTAACTCTTGAGAAGTTAAAGAAAAAGGTGAAACTTGATAACGTCCCAAAGCCATTAAAAATTCTACCCGTGATATTCCTGCTAATTGTGCTGCTCTTCCTGATGACAGTTTACCAAGTTCAAACAGTTTGACTGCTGCTAAAATTGATATTTTCCTAGATAAACTTTCTGGCGTTTCTTTGAGACTAATTAAAACTTCTTCAGGTATTTTTAAGGAAATACTACTCATATCAATAGGTTTCAGTATCTAAAATAATATTCATCTTGCTAATTTTCCAAAGCAATCTCTATCTGTTTCTTACCTGCAAAATCATCGCTACTTGTCGCCAGATTAGAATACTTACCTAGTAATGAATGAATAAACCTCTTACACTCCCTGTTGAAAAAACCTCTGGCTATGGATTAAATTGGTCAAAGGAAAAAGACTATTTGTATCAATCTAATATTAATAGTTCATATTGTATGTATAAGATTGAAAATGGTCAATTTAAAGAGGTTTTGGTTAAGTAGTCTACCAGAAACTTATCCAATTTATTCCACATTAGGGACAATCATTGATTTTGTTGGGTTTCACTGCGTTCTACCCAACCTACTGATTGGAAATCCGAAAGCGATTCATTCAGATATTTCTCCTTGCAGATGTTCCCGACCTCGTGCTTTAATTGAAGTTATCAGAGTAGATAAATTATTTTCATCATATTCTGTGTATTCACCATTTTGGAGTTGTTGAATACCTGCGGCTATATCCTGTTTTAAGGATTCAATATTTTGTGTTTTCTGGTGTTCAGTTAATCGAGAGTGTTGAATTTTTTCTACTAAGATTTGATATTCTTCTTGAGAAAGAGAAAGGATAATTTGAGTGAGAGATTCAAGAAGTCGTGTATTAATTGTAGGAATGGGTTGGTTCATAAGGCAATAATGAATGAATTATAACTTGCTTAGTTTCCTCTTCTCTTCTTTTGCGGAGTATTTCAAATAGAAAATCCTGATCTTCTTTTGATAAACTGGCCAGTGAATTAATAATTTCTTGCAAGGTTATCATAAAATCTCCGACAATTTAATCATTGGCAAATTATAGCACAATTTCCTAGTTAAAAGCTTTCCGCTACCAGAACCGTTAGATGATAATATAAATACTAACTTAATTAAAAGATAATTTACCTTTATGTTACAAATAACGCCGATTCAATTAGAAGACGGAACAATTATTTATATCGAAGCATCAGAAAACGTTGCTGTATCTATTCCCCAGCCTCCAAAAAATGAGAACCTAGATTTTCTAATTCCCACCCCTGAACAAGCAGACCGCGGTTTTAGCTTAGAAAAACTGAACGAAAAACTGAATATTAAAGAACAGGGAGACAAACTGCAAAAAACAATTCAATCTTATGCAAAACATATTATTCAATCCTTCAAAGATTTAGCCTTAGCCGAAGTTTCTGAAGTTACATTAGAATTTGGGGTTAATGTGGGAGGAATGACAGGAATCCCTTATATTGTCACAGGAGAAACTAGCAGTAATATCAAAATTACTGTTAAATGTAAATTTAAATAAGACCTAAAAATAACCATTCTGCAAATCCTCAAATCCTGGAAATCTTGATTCTGACAAAAAAGAGGGAACATATTCAACTGTTCCCCCCAAGCTTTGACACAAACTGCTGTTTTAGACTTGAACCGCTAGTTTTGCTTCTTTAGTTGTCAATCGCTCATAAGCATCACGCATTTTCAACCCTGTCAATACTTGGAATAAACCAGTACCATTGTTAGAACCGGGGTATTCACGGTGTTGTAGTAACAAGTGAGTCATCTCACCTTGATATTTGGTAGATGTTTTGCTCAAATGAGTTTCAATGTAAATTACTTCATCAAGGTTATCAAATTGACCATCTACTTCTAAAACAGAGACGTAACGCCCATAGTAAACATCAGAACCGTAGTAAAGTTGCATACCAGGGTAAGAGCAGGTCAGTTTGCGTCCACAAGGAGTCCACTGAATTGTTGAACCTTCGTCAAACAGGTAACTTGGCTCAAAACCTTCCTTGCCTTCCCGTTGTAACATCCGTACCCGTAAAACCTTACGTTCTGTATCGTTTTTGATTAAATTTGTGGGTAATACTTGCAGAACCACGTCAGCAAATTCTCTTTGTGGTTCGATGAACTTTTCAAAATCGGGTTTACGAGAATTGATTTGTGCGAGAACATCTTCATAGCGGTGGCCTCTTTCAGCCATATCCCGTTGAATTTTCCAAGCAATTTTGACTTCATCACTGATATCAAAATAAACGCTGAAATCTAACAAAGCTCTCACCCGTTCATCATATAAGGGATGCAACCCTTCCACAACAACAATATGATTCGGCTCAATCCATTCTGGTGGATCAATCATACCTGTTTCGTGGTTATAAATTGGCTTATGTATTTTTTGACCTTCCTTGAGAGCTTTAATTTGCTCATACATCAAGTCAAAATTGTTTGCTCTAGGATCAAGAGCAGTTATTCCTGTTTGTTTACGTTGGATACGATCTAGACAATGATAGTCATCTAAACAGATAACTGTCATAAATTCTTCACCAAATAAATCAATCAAGCGACGTAAAAACGTAGATTTACCGCACCCAGAGTCTCCGGCTACTCCAATTAGTACCACCCGTTCTGGCTTAGTCATAAATTCCCTCTAAATACTAAATGTGTCAATCAATAATTTTTCTCACAGCAGATTTTGAATCTAGGATCTGACCCTAATGGTATCGTCCTACGTTCTGGCTATCCAGCATAACGATGACAGACTTAAACAAATAACTTTTACGCCTATAGCAGTTACCCGTCTTAATTAGCCTAATTTTATCGCTGGTAAGTATTTAATCTTAGTGTTGCCCTAAATTTTAACAGAAAGGGGTGTACTCTCACAATATCTACCTTGATAAAGAATCTATTTCCCTAGCAATTATCTGTTGAGTATTCTGCCATAGATGATACAGTTTTTTTAGAAGTAAAAAAATAGGAGTGCAAAAAAAAAAAGGAAAAAAGAGTAAAAACCTATTAAAAATCTGTTAGCATTTGCTAATACAGTGTAGACTTTGGCTAAAGTCAAACCACCCTAAAGCTATGTTGTAATTTCGACTTCGTACCTAATTGGCCAGAAATATACTATCTATTTAAAATAGATCATTAATCAAATCCTTTACTGGACTATATATGGTAAGATGGGATCGGTGATTTTACTTCAATCAATCCAAACAAAGTTATAATATATTCCTTAGGGATATTTTCTGGATGGAAAGGCTTTTTTGCAAACCCGGAATTTTTGCAGGATCAATATACAGTAAAATGTTTGATCAACAAGTCTCAGACTATGTAATTAAGGAAAAAAAGATTAAAGTGATTCACTATTAACATTCTCGCAAAGACTTATCCTCTAATTTAGAAGGTGAACAGGTGTGTTTTTTGCCATGCCTACTGGTCTTGGGTGAGTGTACTCAGCAAGACATCATGATAATGATGTCATTTTCCCGACTGGCCAGTTTTGTGATCCGAAAATCCGGTAAACTAAAGCTTGCATAAGAATGGGAATGATTTTTTTGATAAACGGTTAAGTAAATATCGGAGTGGTAGAAGGAATGTACAATCAAGGTGCTGTTGAGGGTGCTGCCAGTATAGAATCAGGTAGCCGCGTCTTCGTTTACGAAGTGATAGGTCTGCGTCAGAATGAAGAAACTGATCAAACCAACTACCCAATTCGTAAAAGTGGCAGTGTGTTCATCAGAGTACCTTACAACCGCATGAATCAAGAAATGCGACGGATCACTCGCCTAGGCGGTAAAATTCTTAGTATCCAACCTGTTACAGCTTTACAGCAAGTCAATCACCAAGTTGAATCGGTAACAACTGATGAAGTGGTTAGTACAACTGATGTAGTGGTTAGTACAGAAGTCAAAGCTGAGGTGAATGCTAAGAATGAGGAAAATGGTAAACCCACACCTGTGATTAATACTAGTGAAGCCAAAGGCTTTGCTAAATCAACGGCTAAGGAGAAAAAAGGCAACACCATGACTCAAGCAAAAGCCAAAAAAGATGCTCATGTTGATGTTCCTGTGAACATTTATCGTCCTAATGCTCCGTTTATTGGTAAGTGTATCTCTAATGAGACATTAGTTAAAGAGAGTGGAATCGGTATTGTTCAGCACCTCAAATTTGATATATCTACTGGCGATTTAAGGTATTTAGAAGGTCAAAGTATTGGCATTATCCCCCCTGGTGTGGATAAAAATGGCAAGCCTGAAAAGCTCAGACTTTACTCAATTGCTTCGACTCGTCACGGTGATAATCTAGATGACAAAACAATATCCTTGTGTGTTCGTCAGCTAGAGTACAAGCATCCCGAAACTGGTGAAACAGTTTATGGTGTTTGTTCTACCTATCTGACTAAAATCAAACCAGGTGATGATGTCAAAATCACGGGTCCTGTCGGTAAAGAAATGTTATTGCCCGAAGATCCTGAAGCTAATATAATCATGTTAGCAACAGGTACAGGTATTGCGCCCATGCGGACTTACCTGTGGCGGATGTTTAAAGACGGAGAAAGAAAGGCTAACCCAGAATATCAATTTCAAGGATTTTCTTGGTTATTGTTTGGTGTGCCAACAACTCCCAATGTTCTCTACAAAGAGGAATTGGAAGCAATGGAACAGAAATATCCTCAAAACTTCCGTCTCACCTATGCTATCAGCCGGGAACAAAATAACCCCCAAGGTGGCAGAATGTATATCCAAGACCGTGTAGCAGAACACGCTGATGAGTTGTGGCAATTGATTAAAAATACAAAAACCCATACTTATATCTGTGGTTTGCGCGGTATGGAAGATGGTATTGATGCCGCTTTAAGCGCTGCTGCGGCTAAAGAAGGTGTAGTTTGGAGTGATTACCAAAAAGACCTCAAAAAAGCTCACCGCTGGCACGTAGAAACATACTAATTTAGTCACTGGTCAGTGGTCATTAGTCATTGGTCATTGGACAATTAAAAGAAGATAATTAGTAGGTAGGGCTTATGCTCTGCCTACAATTGTTTTATTGTTCTATATTTCTATATAAGTTCATTGTGGGTGCAAAATCTGTGGCTGTTAAATTAGGAATACTCGGATTAGGTACAGTAGGAACGGGGACAGTACAACTGTTACAAGACAAGGTAGGCCGTCACCCACTGTTACAGGAAATTGACATCTATCGAGTAGGTGTGCGATCGCTTACTAAACCTCGTGCTGTAGAATTATCTCCAGAGGTGATAACTACGGATTTAGAGGCAATTGTTAATGATCCAGCGGTAGATATAGTTGTAGAATTAATGGGGGGATTAGAACCCGCACGCACACTCATTCTCACAGCTATTAACAATGGTAAGCACGTAGTTACTGCCAATAAAGCGGTAATTTCTCGATTTGGTGCGGAAATATTTACCGCTGCCAATCAAGCGGGTGTTTATGTGCTATTAGAAGCGGCCGTTGGTGGTGGTATTCCTGTGATTCAACCCCTAAAGCAATCTTTAAGCGTTAACCGCATTAGTGCTATCATGGGTATTGTTAATGGCACTACTAACTACATCCTCACCAGGATGCAAACAGAAGGTAGTGAATTTGATGATGTATTGGCAGATGCTCAGAGATTGGGTTATGCTGAAGCTGACCCTACAGCAGATGTTGATGGTTTAGATGCGGGAGATAAGATTGCCATTTTAGCATCTTTAGGGTTTGATGGGCGAATTAATCGGGAAGATGTCTATTGTGAAGGGATTCGTCAAGTCACAAAAACAGATATTGCCTACAGTGCTAAATTAGGATTTGTGATTAAATTACTAGGCATAGCTCAACATTTAGATACAGATAATTCCCAGCTTTCTGTGAGAGTTCATCCTACTTTAGTTCCGCAAAATCATCCTTTAGCTAGTATAAATGGTGTTTATAATGCTATCCTTATCGAAGGAGAACCCATTGGCCAGGTGATGTTGTTCGGTCCAGGGGCTGGTGCGGGGGCTACGGCTAGTGCCGTATCATCAGATATTTTGAATCTTGTCGCTACTCTGAAAACCAATACAGCTAAACCAAATCCTCTTTTAGCTTGTAGACATCAACATTACTCGCAAATTACACCGATTTCTGAGTTAGTAACCCGGTTTTATGCCCGTTTCCTCAGCAAAGACCAAGCGGGAGTTATTGGTAGATTGGGTACTTGTTTTGGCAATTATGGGGTAAGTTTAGAATCAGTGGTACAAACTGGTTTTCAGGGAGAACTGGCAGAAATTGTTGTTGTTACCCACTATGTTCAGGAAGGGGATTTTAGGCAAGCTTTGGCTGAAATTCAAGCTATGGAATCTATAGACAGTATTCCTAGTGTATTACGAGTGCTTTGAAGCATAAAAACATCTTCGGCTTCTTGGAGAAGTCAGGGATTTGTTATTCTATTCTTGATTAACAACAAGGTAGTTCTTCCTTATCAACTCTAGCATAACATATTTAAAATTGTTTGTCAATACCATAAATCTCTTTTTTCCGGTGGCGTTTTTGCGTTTTTTAGCGAAACATTATGGGGTGATGATGTAAATAAGGAAGACAGAGAATTGATTACCTGTCTTCTAGCTAAAGTTCGTTTTAATTGAACAAGAAATTACCACCAAAGAGGTTGATATTCGCATTGGTGCTGGTAAATCCAGATGTCCCTGATAAAGTCACTAATAATTGACCAGTACCAAAACCAGTATTAGCAGCAATACCATCACCAACTCGCACTAATGTAGAAGTACCTGATGTAATTACATCAAAATTGGCAATACCTGTAAAATTCAGTTTATCACCACCGACACCGCGCACAAATTGGTAAACTGTATCCGTACCATCACCAAGAGTGTAATTAACGTTATCTACAGAATTATCGTTTAAACCTAAATACAGGGTATCGTTACCTAACCCACCATTGAAGGTATCACTATTTGCACCACCGATGAGGATATCGTTACCACTAGTGCCTGTCAGAGTTAGACTAGAAGGACTACCTGTCACACCATCACCATTAATATCTATACCAAAAACAGTTTCTTTAGCCAAAGCTGCTGCGGAATTTAAGCCTGAAATTGCCTCGGTAGAAACCCAATTCCAGTTACTATCTAAACGCCAAAGATGTGCTAAGTCTTGGGAAACATTTTTCCAAATAACTTGGTTTTCACTATTAACGGTTTCTGCGGCTAGAATTTGCCATCCTGCATAGATATTTTCGTAGATTTGAACACCGTTTTTAATAGCAATTGGAGTAGCTGTTCCGACTTGGGTAAAGTATTTGTTGGTGGTATCTTTAACTAATTTGGTATTACCTGCTGATTCAATTGGGGTGTAAGCACTACCTGTAACACCATCACCATTAATATCTATACCAAAAACAGTTTCTTGAGTCAAAGCTGCTGCGGAATTTAAGCCTGAAATTGCCTCGGTAGAAACCCAATTCCAGTTACTATCTAAACGCCAAAGATGTGCTAAGTCTTGGGAAACATTTTTCCAAATAACTTGGTTTTCACTATTA
>Ga0208200_100011_pt1 | contig 58225 bp, 49 predicted proteins | sample LakMenEpi13Aug08_FD_150689 | JGI IMG/M metagenome (GOLD analysis project Ga0208200, IMG submission 150689) | Freshwater microbial communities from Lake Mendota, WI - 13AUG2008 deep hole epilimnion (SPAdes) | ecosystem: Environmental > Aquatic > Freshwater > Lake > Epilimnion/Euphotic zone ...
CCTCTCCTGCGGCGACAACCTCTCCTGCGGCTACCCCTAAAAAGCCCTAGTATAGGATAATACAACATCCTTCATGGGTAGTTGGCATCTTTAAAAATTATTGTCTACAAAACTCTAGTGAGAAGTGATTTGTAGATAAAAATTAAAGGTTCAACTGCCCAGTAGTGTTATGTTGGGTAAAGAACAAGAACATTATTAGGTTTTGGTTCTGGGCTAGATTTATTTCTCGCCCAGTCTTATTTTCTTATATTCGTTTTTTGACATACTCACCGACCTGAAGGTGCGGTGATTCTTGACACTTCAATGAAACACGCCACAAGTGGTCTTATCGTCCCTCCATGTCCGTTTAAAGTCTTCCAATGCCATAAGGCGACTATGACCAAATTTTAACATAAAGCCGTCCTAGAAGGACGGGGCTTGTGTCCCGTCTTTTCGGTCAGTAACCAAATTAATATTAATGTATGCTGTTACTGCAATTTAGTACATCTCATTATTGTCGCAAGGCCAGATTGGCATTAGGTTATAAGGGAATTAGTTATCAAAGGGAAAATCTCACTCCAGGGCTGCATATTGTGAAAGTGAAGCCCTTAACGGGGTTAACTACACTACCTGTGCTATTACCCGAAATTGTCGGACAACCCCAAGCGGTTGCCGATTCTACAGAAATTTTTAGATTTTTAGAAAGTTATCAACCCGAACCTGCTTTATTTTTACCCAATTCAGAACACCAAAATCAAGCTGCGGTGTTAGAAGATTGGTTAGATGAAAGTATAGGCACAGCGACTAGGTTTATATATTATCACTTTCGCGCAGGTGTTGGTAAAGCTATTGACCCTTCGCTGTTTAGTCAAGTGGTAATTAAAGTAGTCAGAAAACAATATGGTATTAATGATACTAGCGTAGAATTGGCGCGAAAAAGACTCGCTAATGCTTTGTTAGTATTATCTATGTATTGGCAAAAAAGTGATTATTTAGTGGGTAGTCGCTTGAGTATAGCTGATATTACGGCAGCGGCTTTGTTAAGTCCTCTAGCATTGATTCCTGATTATCGTCAGCAATATCCACAGATTTTTACCCGAATTACTCATATTCACGAGCTATGTAATGAACCATTACCACCAGGACTCTAGAAATTAAAGCGGGATTTAGGAGTTAGGATGAAACGTATACTGTTTGTTATTTTGAGCGTTACTGTTAGTGTTTTGGTGGGGTTAAGTGGTCATGGTAGTAAAGCTGTGAGGGCATTACCTCCACCGGAGGATATACCAGAGGAGATATTAAGGACAGAGATTATTCTAGCAGCGCGATCGCCGATTGATGGTAAAATTATTACACCCGCAGAATATGCCGAATTGCAAGCACAAATACAAACAAGTCCACCACCACGTTTAGCTTCGGGTATACGTGAAAAGGTATTTTTGCTGCAATTACGTAAAACATTATTACAACTTTTCCCGTTCTTAAGTCTTTGAGGGGGGAACAGGGGAGGTTGGGGAGGTTAGGGAGGTTAGGGAGGAATTTCTTTTTGACAACTGACAACTGACAACTGACAACTGACAACTGACAGTGGCGACAAAGATGCGAGAATATAACATAGATAAAAAATAGATTTAGTTAATCCCCATATATCACATAGGTAGCTTCATGTCTACAACCACAGTCGCCCCCGAACAGGTTAATCGGATTGTTGGAAATCAACATCACGATCCCTTTGAAATTCTGGGTTCTCATCTCATCGAACAAAATGGTAAAACTGTATGGGCTGTGCGAGCCTACCTACCAAATGCCAGTGCTGCTTATGTAGTAGTTCCAGAAGAACGGAAAGAATATCCAATGGACACAGTGCATAATCCTCATTTTTTTGAATGCACCATTGAAACCGCAGAACTGAAAAATTATCAGTTACGCATTCAAGAAGGAGAACATGAACGGGTGGTTAATGATCCCTACGCTTTCCGTTCTGCCCACTTAACAGAATTTGATCTACATTTATTTAGTGAGGGCAACCATCACCGCATTTATGAGAAATTAGGAGCGCACCCGACAGAGGTAGATGGTGTTAAAGGTGTTTATTTTGCTGTTTGGGCTCCCAATGCCCGCAATGTCTCTTTATTGGGAGATTTTAACCTGTGGGATGGACGCAAACACCAAATGCGGAAAGGACACACAGGGGTTTGGGAATTATTTATTCCCGAAATCGGTGTAGGAGAAAATTACAAATACGAAATCAAAAACTTTGAAGGACATATTTACGAAAAATCTGATCCTTACGGGTTTCAACAAGAACCACGTCCGAAAACAGCATCTATTGTTACTGACTTAAATTCCTACAAGTGGAATGATGCGGACTGGCTGGAAAAACGGCGACACACTGACCCCTTGAGTGAACCTATTTCCGTGTATGAGGTACATTTAGGGTCTTGGTTACACGCTGCTAGTGCTGAACCTGCTAAATTGCTAAATGGGGACACCGAACCTGTGGTTGTCGTTTCCGAACTAAAACCCAATTCACGATTTCTGACTTATCGGGAACTAGCTGATAAACTCATTCCCTACGTCAAGAAATTGGGATATACTCATTTAGAACTGCTACCAATTGCTGAACATCCCTTTGATGGTTCCTGGGGTTATCAAGTGACTGGTTATTTCGCGCCTACTTCCCGTTTTGGTACACCCGAAGACTTGATGTATTTTGTGGATGAATGTCATAAAAATGGCATTGGTGTAATTGTAGACTGGGTTCCCGGTCACTTTCCTAAAGATGGCCATGGTTTAGCCTTCTTTGATGGTAGTCACTTGTATGAACACGCTGATTCCCGCAAAGGTGAACATAAGGAATGGGGAACTTTAGTCTTTAACTACAATCGCCATGAAGTCCGTAATTTCTTGGTAGCTAATGCTCTGTTCTGGTTTGATAAATACCACATTGACGGGATTCGTGTTGATGCGGTTGCTTCTATGCTCTACCTGGACTATTGCCGAGAAGCAGGAGAATGGTTACCTAACGAATACGGTGGTCGAGAAAATTTAGCAGCCGCGGATTTTTTACGTCAGGTTAATAGCTTGCTATTTGGTTATTATCCCGGTGTACTGTCTATTGCGGAAGAGTCTACATCTTGGCCAATGGTATCTTGGCCTACGTATACGGGCGGATTGGGCTTTAACTTAAAATGGAACATGGGCTGGATGCATGATATGCTGGATTACTTCAGCATGGACCCTTGGTTTCGTCAGTTCCATCAAAACAACATTACCTTTAGTATGTGGTATAACCACAGTGAGAACTTCATGTTAGCTCTGTCCCACGATGAGGTGGTACATGGTAAGAGTAATATCATCGGGAAAATGCCTGGTGATGAATGGCAGAAGTTAGCTAATATCCGTTGTTTGTTTACTTATATGTTCGCTCACCCTGGCAAGAAAACCATGTTTATGAGTATGGAATTTGGTCAGTGGAGTGAGTGGAATGCTTGGGCTGATTTGGAATGGCATCTTTTACAGTTTGAACCACACCGACAGTTGAAGGATTTTTTCCAGTCTCTTAACCATTTTTACCGTTCTGAACCAGCTTTATACACTCAAGATTTTGATCAAGCGGGGTTTGAGTGGATTGATTGTACTGACAATCGCCATAGTGTGGTTTCCTTTGTCCGTCGTGACAAGAATTCTGATAGTTTTATGATTGTGGTTTGTAATTTTACCCCTCAACCTCATTCCCACTACCGTATTGGTGTTCCTGAAAAGGGTTTCTACACTGAGTTGTTCAATAGTGATGCTCGTCAGTATGGCGGTAGTAATATGGGTAATTTAGGTGGTAAGTGGACTGATGATTGGTCTTTACACAATCGTCCTTATTCCTTGGATTTGTGTTTACCTCCTTTGGGTGTGTTGATGCTCAAGTTGGATAAACAGAAGTCCGCACAGGTAATAGAATAATCCTGTAGGGTGGGCAATGCTCACCCTATGTGTTTGTTAGACCTAATTGATATCCAGATTTGTAGTTTAGAGGAATTAAAGGGGCAAACTTTTAACGCCGGTGGTGGAGTTAATTTGAGCTAAAACTAAGAGATATTTTGAATTGAATGTGTGAGCAGAAGTCAGCACAGGTAATAGTTCTTTGCTTTTTACCTTTGACAATTATAAGTTTAAAAAATGTCCGCAGGATCTGCAGAACGGAGTTTTTGCATAGCAATTGCACCGGAAAAAGTACACATAATTATTGTTAAGATAAAAACATTAATTGCCCGATCTAATTTCATAGCTATGGGTAAAAGAGTCGCAGTAAAAGTTAATTGATATATGCCAAAAGATAGCAAAAATGCAGGTAAATAACCAAATACAGCTAATAACAATGCTTCTTGTAATAAAACTAGCAAAAGATAATTATCAGTGTAACCCATTGCTTTAAGAGTCGCGTATTCTGGTAAGTGATCAGAAACATCAGAATAAAGGATTTGATAAACAATGACAATACCAACAATGAAACCGACAATCACACCCAAACCAAAAATAAAACCAATACCTGTACCATTAGCCCAATAATCCTTTTCCTTTTGAGCAAATGTTTCTGGAGTCCCAACTTCCACAAAAGGATTTTGAGGATCTGAATTTAATCCTATTTTCAATTTGGCTTTGATTTTTTCAATATCTACACCAGGTTTGAGAGTAATTAAACCAACTTCAATTTGATCAGGTTTGCGAGTAGGAAATAATTGCAGAAAAGTAGAATCACTAGTGACAACATTACCATCAGAAGCAAAGGAAGCACCATTTTGAAATAAACCTTTAATATTCAGATTTTTTCCGTTTAATTCAGCATTAAATTTTCCTGTTTCTCGAAAAATTTTCCCAATTTCTCCATATTCTGGACGACTAGCTTCATCAAACAAAACTTGATTTAATTGTTTGAGATAATCTTTATTAGCTTGGACTTCAGGAAACTTTAAACCAGGTGTAGCTGGATCTACACCCCAAACTAAAATAGATCGATCAAGTCTTGTTTGAGGATTACGCCATTGTCCCGTACCAATGTAAATAGAGCTAACTGATTTTACACCTTCATAACTTAATGCTTGATAAAGTCTTTCTCTAGAAAAACTTTTAACTGAAAATAGAGTTTGAAATTGCGGATTAATTAAGACTAAATCAGCTTGTAAATTGCGATGAGGTTTGATAGCAGAATCAAATAATGCACTTTCAAAACCCATTTGAATAAATATTAGTAGATCAGCAAAGGCAATTCCCGATACTGCAATCACTAGCCGCGTTTTTTCTTTCATTAATTGTCGCCAAGCTAGGGGCGTTTTCCGAAATATATTAATCATGATTTTTATTTTTTTGCACCTTTATGGTAAGGAATTTACAATGTAAATTACAATTTAATTGCTGTTTGGACTTGTAAGTTAGTTAAGCCAGAAACTCGTTTACTATCTTCAGGATTTAGGCGGATTTTTACTTCAATAATTCGACTATCTAAGTTTTCTCCGGGTTGATCACCAAAGACGTTTTGGCGTTTGACTTGTAACCCAATTTGTTGGACTATACCTTTTAATTCTCCTGTAAATCCTTGACTGGTAATTGTGGCTTTTTGTCCTAATTTTATCTTACTAATATCTGTTTGATAAACTTCTGCTACTGCCATCATTGTCTTAGTTTGAGCAAAGTCAGCCACCCCTAGATTATCAATTTTTTCACCAACACGGGCATGAATTTTAATAATTTGTCCCGTCATAGGAGCGCGAATATAAGCTGCTTGTAGTTCGGTTTTTGCACGTTGCAAATTAGCGATCGCACTATCTACTTCTGTTCTGGCTAATTCTATATCAACGGGACGAATTTCGGCAATACTATTAAGTTTAGCCTTAGCTTCACTAATTTCTTTATTGCTAGTATTATTAATACGATTTAGGGCAATTTTAGCTTCTGCTAATTGTTTATTTGCGGTGGTATTAATCCGTTTGAGAACCGCTTGAGATTCATTTAATATTTGTTTTGCGGTTTCTACATTTAAACGTTTACTATCAATTACAGAATTAGAAATTACTCCTTCAGAAAATAACTGTTGATAGCGTTGATATTCTGCTTCTGCATTTTTTAATTCTGCTATTAATTTATTAATAGTTGCTGTTTGGGCGATTCTATCACCTTCCCATTGGGCTGATATCCGAGCAATATTTTCCTGTTGGGCTTGTTTATCTCCTACATATTGGGCTTTAATTCTCTCAATAATTGCTTGCTGTGCGGCAATTTCTCCTGATTTAGCACCAGCCTTAATTTGTTGTAATTTAGCTTGGGCAACTTTCACCTGTTTCTGACTTTGAATTAGGGCATTTTCTAACAGATCACGAGATTGTAAAACGGCAATTACTTGACCCATTTTAACATTATCACTTTCTTTAACTAATAGTTCAGAAATGCGATCGCCATCTAATGCTAAAGGTGCAGATAATTTAATTATTTCCGTTTCCGGTTCTAATCTTGCTAAAGCAGTCACCATTGGCGAAATTGGGACAATTGGTTTTGCTTCAATTACAGAAGATTTTTCCACTTTTCCAAAGTTAGAAATCCCATAAATAGCAATTCCTCCTGTTATCGCAGTGGCCGCAACTATTAAAGCAATTAACCCTTGATTTTTAGGTTTAAACAACAGTTTATAACTCATCATAATTCCCAAAGTGACAAAACAAATTTCTTTACATTTATTGATGCTTAAATACTAACTTTAAAGTCGGTTTTTTGTCGTAAATAGGCTACAATCATCTCTCCTAAAAGCTGACACTGTTCAGAGAAATCAATATTCTCATTACCCCATAATTTCTCTAAAACCACACCATTTACAAAACTCAAAACAAAAGACGCTAATACCACGTCTCGAACACCTAATAAATCACAAGCTAACTGCTGACATCGTTGATTAGCACGTTTAAAAACAGTGCTATTAGTTAGCATTATTTTTGAGTCTTGATGTTGACAAAAATCAACCCATAGGTAAGTCCATTTAATTAAGTAATCCTCATTTCTAACAAGATATCGACCCAAAGCTGCCATCAATTCTAATAAGTTATTTTTTCCTCCAAATTCTGTTAAAGCTGTAATGATATCCTGCTGACTAATTTCTTCCACCAATTGTTCAAACAAAGCTTGTTTGTTGGGAAAATAATGATATAGCGTACCTGTGGAAACCTTTAAACTCGCAGAAATCTGGCGCATAGTAATCGCTGCATAGCCTTTTTCAGCAAACAAATTAAAACATTTACCGAGTAATTCTTTACGGTATTGTTCATGATTAACAATTTTTGGCATAACAGCTATCGTCTTTATATCGAACGCTCGTTATATTAAATAATATAATAAACCTAAAGTGTTTGTCAATATATTTTTACAAATTCAGATTAATTCAATAGGACTTACGTATTGACAGGCTCAAACATGATTTTGACATAATTTGTGATGCTTTTTGAACAGACTGCAAGTAGTCCTTCTATCACTAAAATAAATGGAAATCATTGGATATTAATATTGACATAGTGAAACACAAAAATTATAATACTATCGTGTCATCTAATCAAATATTAACAAGCTTAAAGCATTAAATACATTGGATTCAGTGCTTACCTGCTGGTCTGATGTACAACCTAACCGTAGGGCTTATACAATGCTCAATATTAACGGTGCAGAAGATAGTTATATTACCTACGGGGATATGTATTCGCAGGTGATTAATATAGCTCAAAGATTATTGTCTGAAGGACTACAATCACGTAATGCGATTTTACTTTATCCACCAGGAATTGAATTTATAGTTGCATTCTTCGGTTGCCTTTATGCTGGGGTTTTACCTGCACCTATCCATATCCCAAAACGCAATCGTTCCAACAAGAAGATTTCAGATATTGTTTTTGCCACAGAAGCCTCAGCAATATTACTTCTTGGCAAGGATGAACAAGCTTTTCGGGATACTTTGAGTAAGGAAGAAAATTGGCCAAAGGATCTGATTTATGTACCAACAGACATGACTGTTGAGCCAGCAAACTCTCAGAACTTACCCTTACCGGAGATCAATGGATCAGCGATCGCATTCTTGCAGTTCACGTCTGGCTCAACTTCACTACCCAAAGGTGTAATGATCAGCCATGCAAATTGTCTCAACAACCTAGAGATGATTGTGGCAATGAGTCAGGCAAATTCTGATTCTACCTTTGTATCTTGGCTGCCACACTATCATGATCTTGGTTTAGTCGCCCATCTGTTGTGCAGCCTCTACAGTGGCGGTCATTGTGTCCTACTTGCGCCATCAACTTTCGCTTCCCAACCAATACAGTGGCTACGTGCCATCACTAAATACCGAGCAGGATATACAGGCGCACCAAACTTTGCCTATCAACTATGTGTTGATAAAATACAGCCCAGCGATCAACAGACACTGGATCTATCTTCCCTGCGGATGGCAATTAACGCCGCTGAACCAATCAATCCACAAACTATATGGGATTTTTCAGAAAAGTTCGCGGTTAACGGATTCAAGCCACAGATGTTCCTCCCGGCTTATGGTATGGCTGAAGCTACAGTCTACATATCTTCTGGATACGTTGATAAAGATCCAGTTTTTAAAGCTGTTGACTGGATGACATTGGGTCAGCACAACATAGCTCAAGAACCGACCGATAAAAGTAAGGAAAAGGTTTTTGTCGGGTGTGGCTTCCCTTGGTTAGACCAAAAAATTTATATCATCGATCCTCATAAAAATTGCGTATTGCCCCCAAATCATGTTGGGGAAATCTGGAGTACAGGCTCTAACATAATGGCTGGTTATTACAACCATCCAGAAGCCACAGCAAAAACTCTTGTTTCTTTACCAGATGATGATCAGACTTACCTCCGTACCGGTGACTTGGGTTTTATTGACGAGAAGGGCGAACTATACATTACAGGACGAATTAAAGACATCATTATCATCAATGGTGTGAATTACTATCCCCAAGACATCGAGGGCTGTGTTCAGCAAGCACATCCTGATATTCGCTCCGGTTCTGTTGCTGCTTTCAGTGTTTCCGGTCAGACTGGAGAGGATTTGGTGATTTTTGCTGAATTAACAAAAGCTGGTGTCATCAATCTACGGCGGTCTGGTTATTTGGAAGAATTGGTAGAAGCTATTTCTGTCGCGGTGGGAGAGAACTTCGAGATCCAATTACGCCAAATCGTGTTTTTAGGATATATGCAACTCCCGAAAACATCTAGTGGCAAAATTCGTAGACAACAGTGTAAGCAAGAGTTTCTTCAAGGCTGTACCGATGCTTTAGCTAAATGGCCTCAAAACAAATCTACAAATCAATCCCCAGGAGGAATTAGTATGTTGAACATTGAAAAGACCTTTGAACGCATAACTTCCATGAGTCCAATGCACCTGAAGGTCTTTACTAGTCTTATCCAGATTCTGACTAAGGAATATGAAGTGCGGATGGTTGATTTCGATGTAGAGAAGTCTATCTTCTTTTATGGGATTGACTCTTTGAAAATCATTGAGATTCATAGCATATTGGAAGCAGAACTGGGTTGTCAAATTCCTACAGAAGCTTTTTTCTACGCCAATACTTTCTTGGGGATGATTGACGATATAGCTGGTGTTATCTCTAATGAAGACTCGCTAAAAGTCAGACTTACCCACAGTCAACCTCTTAATGTAGAGATAGAAAATGCTTTAGAATACCTTCTTCGTAATTGTGATGACAAAGTTGATCTCAGCCAGAACACTCAAACCAAAACTTGCTTACTAACTGGGGCATCTGGTTTTGTCGGTACTTATTTCTTGAAAGAACTCCTTGACACTACCGATCTGAATATTGCTTGTTTAGTTCGAGCGGCCAATGAGGAAGCAGGTCTTCAACGAATCAAGAAAACCGCGCAAAAGTTCGATGTCAAGCTGCTACAAGGATGGGAAAATCGTGTACAGATCATCATCGGTGATATGTCTAAAAAGCGGTTTGGACTAGAAGAAGATCGCTATGATGAATTGGCAAAAAATATTGACAGCGTATATCATGTAGCGGCTGTGGATAACTTCTATCTCCCCTATGACATCGTCAAGAACACTAATGTTGTTGGCACTATTGAAGTCGCAGACTTCGCATTATCTGGAAAGGTCAAGCCCCTTTATAATGTATCTAGTTGTGCTACATCCTTGTTAGAAGACTGCTCTGAAAATCCCACCCCTATTGGTTTGGTCAATGGATATGCACAAACCAAGTATGTAACAGAGCAAATTGTCTTGCGTCTTGCAGAACAGGGATACCCGTGGGTTAATTATCGCTTGGGATATTTATACTCTCTTCGAGTTGAGCATATCACTAAAAATACCCCATTGCACAAACTATTTGCTTTAATAGAAAAGGCTTATGAAAATATTGACGATGACTTTTTCATTAATGAAGATGCCTTTGAAAATTTCCTCTGTGCAATTTATCATATAGGCTGCATACCTGATATGGATGCTGATTTCGATTTGATGTCAGTTGAATATGCTGCCAAGGCAATTATTTCTACATCTTTACTACCTACTTATGAGAGAAAACACAACTACACTTTCTATAATCCACATCCACTCAATTGGTCTGATGTAATTAGATATTTTGACAAATTAGATAAGCAAATTGAGCTTGTGCCACTCAGAAGTTTCGTTGACAAGTATGAAGAATATGTTCGTTATACGAACAAAAAGGGCATAAAACTGTTGAAATCAGTAGTATCAATTGAGTTAGAAAACCAATTTAATACAATGTTCAGAGATATCAATACAGATCAGGTTGATACTTATTTACACTGGTGTCCACCATGTGATAAGCAGTTTACTCATCAATATATAGAATTTGTGCTAAGTAGTGCTGAATAGGGATAAAAGCCAGAAAATTTTCCCTATTCCCTTTTATCCAAAAACCGCTGTTAAATCACGAAGGAGCTATTTTATGACCAAGAGTAAACCAATTGACTTTGTTGAGCGTAATAATATCAAGTCGTTTCTAGCATTACTAAAAGACTGGATAGCAATTTTTATCGTAGCTGGTTTCAGCCTTTGGGCAAATAATATCTTCATTTATCTGGTCGCTGTTTGGTTAATAGGAATTTTTCAATTTGCCATTGGTGAAGCATTAGTACATGAGGCAGTTCATAATAATCTATTTACGGAAAAGTCATGGCACGAAAAACTAGAATTTCTATATAGTTTTCCATTTTTGAAAACAATTTCTTCTTATCGAGACCATCACTTTCCGCATCATAAATACTTATTATCTCATGGGGATTATATACCAGAAGATTATGAGTTTCTGGGATTGAATAAACCGGATAAGAATGTATTTATGATCTTGTTTATTAAACCTTTTTTGGGATTCTCTATATATTACTTTTTTATAGAGGTTGTCTTGTATCCCTTACTCCAAGATTCATTCAAACTTAGTGCAATCATTAATGGTATAAAGCATAGTCACAAACTTTATTTATTCTGGTTAGTAGTTATTATAGGATTTAGTTTATCAGGAAATTTAGACATTTTACTTCTTTACTGGTTTGTGCCTTTATTATGGTGTTTTTCTTTTCTATCACTTTTGGCTGAGGTGCAAGAACATTTTAATACTTTCTCAGGTTCGAGATCAAATGTGAATCCTGTTATTAACTTTTTCTTTCATAATGCGGGTTATCACTATGTTCACCACTTGTGTCCTACTATTCCCTGGTATAAATTACCAGAAGCACATCAGGCTTTATGTGCAGATAATCCAGATATTTCACACGGAATATTAGATACTTATAGGCAATTAATACGTAATAACCAAATTGAAGTTGAAAGTCTAGATAATCTTCGTGTTGGTTATCTACCTCTGAGTAGTGATAGTAGTCATCACTAATAGAAACCAATTTCATCATATTTGTCTAAAAACCACGCTACGTAAATCTGGAAAAATCGAATCATGAAATTTTTATCCGTAGCACAAACTAAATTTAAGTGAAATGTGTATGTTGCGATCGCCCTTATATTTCCCTAACTTTCGTTGGCTGTGGTTAGGGCAAACTTTAATCTTGTCTGCTGCTAAATTTTGGATGGTTTCGTTAACATGGTTGGTACTCCAGAAAACAGCTTCAGGATTGGCTGTTGGTACTGTATTAGTGGCGGCGGCAATTCCACGAGCCTTGTTTATGTTGGTAGGTGGTGCAATCAGTGAACTGCTTGCAGCAGCGCTTCGCTATCGTTGGTCACCTCGAAATGTCGCTATCATTGGAGGTCTGATTAATACTGTTTTAATTGGAATTGCTACTGTTTTGCTAATATTAGATGGTTTTAATCTCATTGTTTTCATTGTAATTGCTGTTTTATTTGGATTGTTTGAGGCTATTTTATACCCAGCGATTCTTGCCCTCTTGCCTCAATTGGTAAGAAAATCACAATTAGCAGAAGCTAACGCTTGGATACAGGGCAGTGAAGAGTTTACCGAAGTCATCGGACCTGCTGGTGCGGGTTTTATGATTGGTGCGTTTGGATTAACCATTGCTTTTGCAATCAATACACTCATATTTGCCTTTGGTAGTTTGTTCATATACCTAGTGCGGACTCGTCGCCGTCAACCTCTGGCAACTGAACCAGAGAAACAAGCTTTAACAGGTGAGATTATTTTAGGTTTAAAATATGCCTGGACACAGCCTGCTATCAGAATAAGTTTGCTACTTTTAGCAATGATTAATTTTGCAATGTTAGGTCCGATTATCATCGGCGTTGCAGCCTTAGTCAACGTAAAGTTTGGAGGTAATGCCACAACATTTGGTTATCTACAATCCGCTTACGGTATAGGTGCATTACTTGGTGTCTTAGTTGCCAGTCAAATGGGTGCAATTAAGAGTCTCAAAACCCCTCTTGTTTTACTGTGCTATGGTCTGGGTGCGGGACTAATAGCATTAGGATTTGTCCAGGACTTTTGGATAGCATCGGGAATAATTGCCTTAATGGGAATAGGAGGTGGTACTGTCACCGTACTGGGCATGACTTGGCTGCAACAAAATACACCCGCAAATATGCAGGGACGAATTATGGGACTGACAATGTTCGCTGCGGTAGCTCTTGATCCCTTGTCTGAAGGTATTTCTGGATTGTTACTGGAAGTCAGTTTGACCGGATTATTTGTAGCGGCTGGAGTGACAATGTTGCTAACTGCCATAGTTTCCTCAATCGGCCGCACTCATAAAATTAAATCAGTGATTAAATCAGTTACTACTGATTCTTCATTACCTGTTTCCGAACCTGTAATTTCAGTGCGTAACCTGAATCATTATTTTGGATCAGGTATGCTACGTAAACAAGTATTATTTGACATTAATTTGGATATTCAACCTGGTGAAATTGTGATTATGACTGGACCTTCCGGTTCAGGTAAAACTACCCTTTTGACTTTAATGGGTGGTTTGCGTTCTGCTCAAGAAGGTAGTTTGAAAATTTTAGGACAGGAAATATGTGGAGCAAATAAACAACAGTTAACTAAATTGCGCCGTCAAATTGGTTATATTTTTCAGGCGCATAACCTAATGACGTTTTTAACTACCCAAGAAAATGTGCGGATGTCCTTGGAATTGCATGATGAATATCTAAATCATGATATCAACAACAAAGCGATCGCCATGCTAGAATCTGTTGGTTTGGGAGATCGTATCAGTTACTACCCCGAAAATCTTTCTGGTGGACAAAAACAACGGGTGGCTATCGCTCGTGCTTTAGTCAGCCAACCTCAAATTGTCTTAGCTGATGAACCTACCGCTGCACTTGATAAAAAATCTGGCCGCGATGTTGTGGAATTGATGCAGAAACTTGCTAAAGAACAAGGCTGTACTATTTTGCTTGTTACACACGATAACCGCATTTTAGATATTGCTGACCGCATTATTTATATGGAAGACGGTCAGCTTAAAGATGTCAATATTACGGCGAAGATACAGTAAACGGAGTGTATTTAGTATTTCAAGGTGATTAGCTACTCCTGGTCCTGATATTTTTCATAATTATTGTCAGCCTGTTGATTATTTTTAACACCATCCTTACCAAATATCCTCTCAGTCCAGAGGTAAGGAATTGGTAATAAAAACCAGACATATTCCCACCAACCTTGATCGATAATAGCAACTCCTATTGTTAATAAGGAAAAAATCGGCTCTATCAAGATTTTCCATCTTGTAGAAATAATAATTTCACTATTTAGATCATCGGCAATTAGTCGGTGTTTATAAGTCGCATAATTCCAGTTAATAAATGATATCAATCCAATGAATGCAGTATTGACGCTAAAGCATATTTTCACAAGAGCATTTTCTGGAAAATAAATAACTAGGGTGTCAGAGTAAGGAATCAGAAGTATTCCCATCAGATAAAGTAAATAGAGTGAGATATGAATTGTATCTGCTTGTTTGTAATATTTAAATTGCTTGATATGTTCTAGCCAGTAGAAACCAACAGTCACAAATGCGATCGCATAGCTAGTGAGTGGTGTTATTTGAGCTAGTAAAAATGCCACAACTTCTGAATCTGTGGGCTGTTGCAGCTTTTCAGGAAAATCAAGAGCTAAGAAGCACTCTGCCATTGCCAGTGCAAATATAATATCAGCTATTCTCTGAAGGTGGTCAATAGGCTCTTTTTGAGCAAAATTATTGTTTTTATCTTCATTCATTAGTCATCTCCAAAAGTGCAGGCTATTTTTAATTTGTAAGTTAGGTCAAAGTAAACTTACGGTGGAACATAAAATTTAAATAACAATCATTAATGATAAATAAAATTCTGTAAATATTCAATCGGTTGTCCAGTTCCTGTTGGATTAATCGACAGCGTAACCCAACGCATTTATTGGGTTTCATGCTGCTTACTCTGCGAATGCTCACGTTTCACAACAGAACCTACAAATTAAGGCTTTTTCCAATTTGCACAACAGCTTTATTAATAATAATAATTAAAATGGTGTTTTTACCTGTAAGTGTAATATTTTTCCTAGCTGGGGATGGTAAAAACTCAACTCCCTTGCGTGTAAATATAATCTACTGACACTCTTCAAACAACCATAGAGTTTATCCCCTAAAATCGTCATTCCCAGTCCTCTCTTGTCAGCAGCATGAACCCGTAATTGATGAGTACGTCCAGTCAAAGGCACAAATTCAACACGGGTATAATCTCCTTCTCTGTTCATAACGCGGAAGTGAGTTAAACTAGGTTTACCTCGTGATAAATCCACTTCTTGATAAGGACGATAATCAGGATTTCCCCATAAAGGTAAATTAATTTCACCTTCATTAATAGCTAGAGAACCTGTAAGCAAAGCTTCATAAACTTTATGAATTTGTCTTTGTTCAAATTGTTGACTTAATTGAGAACAAGTAACTACATCTTTAGCTATTAATAAAATTCCAGAAGTATCTTGATCTAAACGATGTATCGCCATTATTTCTTGATTATATAAATAACGTAAACGACTAATCACACTATCTTGATTATGAGAATAACGACCAGGAACAGACAATAATCCTGATGATTTATTAACTACAATTAGCCATTTATCCTCATAAATTATTTCTGGTTTATTTGGCTTTAATCCTGACAATAAAAATCCCATTAATGGCTGACATCTTTCCAAACAAGCACCATAAAATTCTCCAGAAACCTTATTTTCTATAGAAGAATTACCCCACCAAAATTCAGCCATTGCTAAAGGTTTTAATTTATGAGTAGCTGCATAATGTAATAATTTAGGAGCGCAACATTCCCCCGTTCCAGTTGGTGTTCCTCCTGGTAATAATTGCTGTAAAGATAGAGATTGTCCATAAAAATTAGTTAAACTATATGCAGCGTGCATTTCTGTTTGTAATTGCCGAGATAGTTGTTTACGTTGTTGTTTGAGTTCGATAATTTTCCTATCTGCAGCGGCTATAATAGCCTTTAAAGGTTGTAAAACTTCATTTTGACAGCGTTTAATATTTCGGCGTTCAATTCCCTGTTTACGGCTTTCTGCTTCCAGTTTTTCCAGGGCAATTTTTAGAGATTCACCTGTAAGAATTTGATCAAATTCTTGCCTTTGTTCCTGTCGTTGTAGTTTGCTATAATGATGATGGAAACTAATAGCTTGTAATTCTTCGATATATTGATCGGAGAGAGTTTGATATGTTTGTCTTTCAGTAATTTCTTGAAGATTAATTATCTGTTTTTTAATAGTTTCTAATTTTGCTAAAATCTCATTTTCTAATAAAGCTACTTCCTCCCTTCCAGGAATAGGTGAAACCCAACCTAAAACCATACCATGACCATTTAATAAACCAGAAAAAGCTTTAATAATTCTTTGTTCACCATTGGGTAATTCAACTAATAAAATACCATACATTTTTCCCTCATAGAAATAAAGGTGATTTTGCTCAAATTGTTGCATGAGACTATTAGCTATAGCTTCAGCTAAAGGGGTACGAGGTAATCTTAGTATTTCACCAGTTTGGGGACATTTTCCTTGATAATAATAGTTAGGAGGTGCAGAAGAAATGATTAAATCAGATTTGATAAAGTCTGAAATTGGATGCAGAAGAGTCATAAAATATATAGAGTATAATATAAGTAATAAATTTTTGTTAAAGCTGTTTTTTAGGGTAATTATCTATCTACAAAATTAAGAATTGGTTATTTCCATTAACTGAAAATAACCATCAATTAGGAGCAATTTGTTTTCCTAAAATTTAAATATCAACATTGATATTTTCTATCTGTCTAGCTGCTTTCTCCCACAACTTTGCTGATTCTTCATCATTCCAGTGAGTTCTGAGATTTTCTGCCTTTTTATGGCATATCCGTTCTAACATTTCTAAAATTGCAGCTAGTGTCAACTGCTCAACTAATCCCTCTAAAATACTCATGTATTCTTTCATGATAGATACCCCTTTTAATTTATACCGAAAATTGAGGTAATTTCTCCAACTTCCTGAATTCAACATACAAGAAGTACAAATTCTCGTCAAAATATTTGATACATCAATCATGACTTTTCAAACATCATGTAAGGCTTCAGCCCAACCACAAAGGAATTAATTATTAGATATCATTGTTCCCAGGGCGGCTATTAGCTTATCCACACTTTCAGGACGACTATTAAAACCCATTAAACCCACACGCCAAACCTTACCCGCTAATTCGCCCAAACCGCCACCAATCTCAATATTATGCTCAAGTAATAATTGGCGTGCAACTAATTTACCATTTACGCCTTCAGGAATACAAACAGTAGTTAAAGTTGGTAGCCTGTATTCCTTCTCAACGTGCATTTTTAACCCCATATCTTCCAATCCTTCCCAAAGATATTCTACATTCTTTTGATGACGTTGCCAACAATTTGCTAAACCTTCTTCTGCCAGCAAACGCAGAGCTTCCCGTAAACCATAATATAAATTAATTGGTGCGGTGTGGTGATATGTGCGTTCAGTACCCCAGTATTTCCCCAATAAGGTCATATCTAAATACCAGTTTGCCACCTTAGATTGCCGCTTGTGTAACTTCTCCATTGCTCGCCCACTCATAGTAAATGGTGACGCACCTGGAGAGCAACCTAAGCCTTTTTGACTACAACTATAAGCCAAATCAACACCCCAATCATCCAAAAAGATGGGAACACCACCTAAACTAGTTACGGTATCCACTAATAATAACGTACCATGCTGACGACACAACTCACCCACACCTTCCAAAGGTTGACGAGCACCGGTGGAAGTCTCTGCATGAACTAAAGCTAAAATCGTCGGTTTATGGGTAGCTACTGCGGCGCTAATTTCCTCTAAATTGAAAACTTGTCCCCAAGGCTTGGTAATAGTTCTTACATCTGCACCATATCTGCCCGCCATATCTACCAAACGATTACCGAAATAACCAGCCACACCAATTAATACCACATCACCCGGTTCTACAGAATTAGCCAGAGAGGCTTCCATTGCAGCCGTACCCGTGCCACTGACAGCGATAGTGTGGGAGTTTTCCGTTTGCCATACATAGCGTAACAGAGATTGAATCTCATCCATCACAGTTAAAAAAGCCGGATCTAAATGCCCTATGGGTGTGGTATTCATCGCCTGTAGTACCGCTGGATGGGCGTTAGCTGGACCTGGACCGAGTAATAGACGGTGGGGGATATTTAGGGGTTCTAGTCCTAGATGCTGACTATTGTTGATGGAAATTGTAGATGTCATAAATTTATGTGAGATGAAATGAGAACTTAATCGCATGATATAGCGGTATGTGGTCAATGAGTATGCCGAAATGCGACTAATTAATTAAGCACCATATTTCCGCCCACGCCATTCGATTATATATTTTTATATATTTTGTTATTTTGTCAAAAAATAGAAATCTCTGTTTTCTATGATTTAAGTTGACTGGTGACATATTCTTTTAGATCGTTTTGCACTGTAAATCCATCAGAGTTGCATTCAATCAGCGATCGCAATTTTAGGTTTGCTAGTGTTGCTAACAGGTTTTGGGAAGTGACAGGAGAAATGATCTTCCTTACTAATTCTGGCATGAATAGGGGTTGGCGGTGAATCGCTAAGGAATAGATCACGGTTTTTTCTAAATCTGATAAGCGTTGAAATTGTTGATCTAATAAATCGTAAATATCGCCAAAGACGGTGATACCCTGGGCTAAAAAAAGATCAATTTTGCTAGAAAATAGAAAATGAATAATGGTGATAACAATTTTCAGTATCAGGGGATTTCCGCCATAGTGATTATGTAATATTTGCCATTCTGCTTGAGTTTTGTCAATGCCTTCTGACTGGAAAATCTTGAGTCCGTCTTCAGGAAGCAACCCTCTCAGGATCAGTAATCTAACTGAATTAGCTTTTTTCTCTAGGACACTGAATGCGATTGGTGGTTCTCGACTGATGATAATTAAACAACTTTTGTGGGTAGACTCCCCAATTGTGCGAATCAGTTGTCCATAACCTTCAAACCCTGGCCGATAATATCCCCCTCCTCCCCATTGCAGAATAGATTCTAGATTATCCAGAACCAGCAAGCAACGAGTTTGATGGAGATACTGCATTAACTTTGATATTAATTGATCTGGAAATTTTGGTAAATCAACGGCTTGCTGGTGTGAGACGATGTGAATTAGATCAGTTAAGGTTTCTTCTACTGTTGGCGCGTGATAAAGCGATCTCCAGATGACATACTTAAATTCTGAGTTGGTGAAACCTGCCATTAACTTGGCTATGAGGCTGGTTTTACCCATACCTCCCATTCCTAAGACCATGATTAATTGACAGCGATTGACCTGAATCCATTGGTTCAATGTTACCAGTTCGGCGGTGCGTCCATAGAAAACGGAGACCTTGGGGGCTAAATTATAATCCCCATGAGGCTGAATTTCAGGCTGTAGAGGTTGGATAAATTGTGTTGAGTGTGTTTCTGGCTTGACTAATGGGACGGGAAGAGGTGATTGATAATCATCAGCCTCTAGCACCAGATTAAATGCTTTGAAGCATTTGACTAGAGACTTTTTATCAACTCTGACATTGCAGTTAAAAATTTTGCATAAAGTATGAGAGTCTAAGCCAGTCTGACTACTGAGATAATCCAGGGTAAATCTCTTGCTGTTATTTTCACTATATTCCCTAATTTTTATCGCCTTCTCAAGTTTATTTAAACCTTGAAAGGTGAGGATTGTCCCACGTTTACGTTTTCTTGGTAGATCCATAAGTGATAAATATAAATTGTTTTAAGCAAAGCCGAATTGGGCTAAAGGATTAGCTTTAATCGCCGGAAAAATGACTGATTTCCGGGAAAACGGTATTAATCTGACAAGAGTGTAAAGATACAAATGGGAGATTGAACAGAGTATAGCAGTTAATTGATGCGTTTATCAATACAACATTTTGCAAAAAAGGGAAGTTTTAACAATTTGAAATAATTCTGCGGTCTAATTTGCTTACAGTCTCAACGCTTGAAAGGATTGTGGTAGAGGAGTCGGAGCGATCGCTTGTCAGGATTCTTAAGTTCCTTGCTTAAGTTGGCAAACTTCCATTGCTTTGGGGGGATGGCAAAGTATATTCTGTTGATATCAAAAAAAAGATCGCCAATTTAGAAACTAATTAGAAATAGGAGAAATTCATGCTTTATTTTGAAGGTTTTGATTTAGAGATCGCTCGTGAATTAGGTCAACTAATTAATAATGCTTACCAACAATACGAACAACGCGATCATGATTCTCAGTCATGGACATGGCATCCTGATGGTTACACAATAATAAGCACATTTGAATCTAAGCAAAATAAAGATACTGTCCCTTTTGGATTTGTAGCAGAGAAAAATGGTAATGCGTATGTAATTTTTAGAGGAACAAGAACAGCTTCGGAGTGGGCTGATAATGCCGAGATAAAACCAACAAAATCACAATTAATTGCTGGTTGGGGTGAAAGTAAAACAACTGCTGGGTTTCATGACATTTACAGTGAACTATCAAAAAAGATTATTTCAGATTTAAATAAGATATCACCACAAAAGAAAATCTTTGTTTCTGGACATAGTTTAGGCGGAGCTTTAGCTACTTTATGTATCGCAGACATTTTGGCAAACACTAACTTTAAATCAACTGTAGAACTATATACTTTTGCTAGTCCACGGACAGGTAATATAGAATTTGCTACAGAATTTTCATCTCGTAAAATACATTCTTGGCGTATTTTTAATACTGAAGATATTGTTCCTTATTTACCAGTTGCAACACTTGATTTAAACATAAAAGCATTCGGATTTCAAGATTTAGGCGAAAAATTAGTTGCCAATATTTTAGAAAAAGTCTTGAACTTACCAGACTCCATAATGGGTAGTGATTTGACTTTTCAGCATATTGGTATCCCGATTGCAATTACATTTCAATTAGGGAACATTCCTGACAATCATAACCTAGATAAATATCTGGAAAATTTATCTAAATATTAAAACAACCAAATATCAAAGAAAATAACAAATGACCAACATAGCAAAAACTGAACCAAATAACCGCCCCAACCTCCAAAAAGGAGATAACTGAAAGTGGGTTGTCTTTCTTCAAGATATATTAAATGGATGCAAATCTAAGCCATTAGACCTTGATGGAGATTTTGGTAATAATACAACAACAAGGAAAAGAAATCGGTAGTAGTCATGCACAAGATTTGATATCAACCTTTGGAGAAGATTATCTGGCTTCACAGAGCGATAGCTTCTATTTCTTTCTTGACGTTGAAGGAATTGGCGGACAACCATCATTATCCAAAGAGTTTTATTTAGGATGGTCAGAAGCCATTTTAAATGCCAGTAGCAAAGTGAAATTGCTTCCTTGTGTTTATCTCAGTGCCAAACAAGATCCAACCTCAAAACAAAATCTCAGTGCTGCCATGAAAGCCGGCGCACAATGTCATGGTTTATGGGTTGCCAATTACGGTAATCAACAAACAAAACTCCGCCCTTGGAATCGAGATCAAATGTGTGATTTTTGCAAAATCAACCCTAAAAAAAAGGAAATAAACAATGAAAGTATGTATTGATCCAGGACACGGTCGAACAGACCCAGGAGCAATTGGTGAAGTTCCATTCATATTAAAAGAAAAAGATGTTAACTTGTCTATTTCTTTACTTTTAAAAAAAGAACTGGAAGCAAAAGGACATACAGTTTTCTTAACAAGAGATACAGATATTTCTGTGTCGTTAGGTACTAGAGCTTCATTTGCAAATCAGAAGAATGTAGACATTTTTATTAGCATCCACTGTAATTCATCCACCAGCAATAGTGCGGAAGGTATTGAAACATGGATATTCACTGATTCAAATGCAGGGAAAAAACTAGCCGAACCTGTACAACAAAGTTTGATTTCAACTTTTTCAACTCATAAAAATAGAGGAATTAAAGAAGCAAATTTTCAAGTGTTAAGAGAGACAGAAATGCCAGCTATTTTAGTAGAGTGTGAGTTTATTAGTAATCCAACACAACTACAATTTTTGTCAGATAATAACAATCAAAAGAAAATAGCACAAGCGATTGCATTAGGTATCTAAATTTAATTAGTCTCTCTAAATCAATACCTTGTCCATTTTTTGTAGGTCGGGTTAAGCAACAGCACAACCCGACGCTCATGTTGGGTTATGGCTGATGCCTCCGGCTCCCGCAGGGATACGCTACACTTCGTGAACGTACCTCAACCCAACCTACAAATCAAGACTTTTTTCAATTTGGACAAGGTATTGCTAATTCGATTTACCATTGACCATAACGGACCTGTCAAGCGAAAGGAAATCAATTCTTGGTTGAAACCCGATGCTGTCAAGGAATTTCAGGGGTTTCTATCTGGCCATTCTTAGATAATCCAGAATTAGTGATCCAACGACTCATTTTACCACCAGCATAATTATCGCAATTTCAATAATCTGGAAGACGTTGCATTAATCCTTCATTCTTCTCATTGCCAAAAGAGAAGGATATTTTTTATTATCAATAAGTAATTGACGTTCTAATAAACGAGATTGATCATTAAACCCTAAAATTCTAGCCGTCACTTGTCCTATATTTGTGAGAGATTCAATAGTAGAATTATTCAGTTTAAAATGTTCTCCCCAATTATCCCAACGAGGATGATAAAAACGCACAAATTCTTTTTTATCTATAATAATTGAACCGATATCACTGCCTTTAAACCGATTACAATAAACACAACAATAAGCTAGATTATCTATATTTGATGAGCCACAATGTTTGATACTAATAACATGATCAATGGCACATCCTAAAATAGTATCATGTTCAGCAATCAGGCAATATTCACATAAATTATCTGCTCTTTGAGCAACTAAACGGCGAAGTTCTAGATTTAAATAAGGACGCTCCATAATTGAATTTTAAGCCTTTTCGTGAATAAAATCATAAGCCCTAGCTTTTGCTAGTCTTAATAAATGTTCTAGAATCAAATAATGATCTAATTCTGATTTTTCCTCTGAAGAAATTCCATCAGTTTTTTCTCGAAAAATCAAATCAGATACTCTTTCTTTTACTGTTTCTGATACTTGAAATTCAACTAAACTTTGAGATGTTATGCCAGCAGCGAGAAAGTTGATTATTTCTTCATAAGCTGGATTAATACTGATTGATGTTTCCATGATGATTAATTATCTCCTTTTTTAATCTCCTGAACTTTGGGTATTTAAGCACTTATCGGAAAAATTGACGGCTGGATGAGTTCCTGTTGTGATAATGATAAGATATTGGTATCAATCAAAGCTGGTTTCATCACTTCTCCTTTCAAAAAATGCCTGTTGACGACGGATGTTGATTTCTTCACTGAAATTAGCAAATGTTTCATCTGACATATCATTCCAACAGCCAGCAAACTGCATAGTTTGTTCTAGTAAACCTGGAGATGATTCTCCATTCAATCGCCAATAATGAATAAAATTATATAATTCTTCTAATTTATCTTCGGGAATGAGATTAATTTCTGTGATTAATTTGGTGCGGATGTTTAATAAATCCATAGAGCAAATAAATGTAGAGAATTGACAGATATACTAATTATATAGCCTGTGGTCTTTAAGAACCAAGATACTTTCTAATAAATACGATCGCTCTCCCCAATCAGATAAAGAGCGATACTTTCGGTCAACACCCTAAATGGCATTAATCACCATATTTTCTCCCGCGCCATTCTTTGGGAGTGCGGAGTGCAGATAAAAAGATTCGCAACACCGCTAGGGGGTCAGCTAAAGGAGAAAGCCAGAATAACCAACCACCATTAGCATCTTGACGATCATAAGAGGGAGCGATCGCTAATAATAAAGCAAAACGAATCACCACCAAAAATATATTTAATTCTAACAATAGCAGTGCCGGCAGTGAGAGAACCACAGGAGAAAACAGCAAATAACCCAGTAAAATTAATAGTGGTAAACCCTGCACCGCAGACAATAACCATAAATCACCCCAAACCTGACCGCGGGAGGTTGCGTCTTTCAAATCTAGGCTACGTCCCCATTCTTTCCAGGTTTCTAAAGCCCCTTCATACATTCGCACCTTTAACACCTTTGCTCCGTCTAAAAAGCCCACTTTAAAGCCATTAGAGGCAATATTCCGGGCTAAGGTGACATCATCACAAAAAGAACCTTTAGCGCTGCTGTAACCATTCACAGCCTTTAACACAGACCGACGACACAAAAAACACTGGCCATTAGCCATGACCCGTTCTGGTTGTTCAGTATAAATACCCGTAGGATCAAATCTATACAGTAATGTCATCAACAAAGCCGGTTGTAATAAACATTCTCCCGGATATTTGAGAATAAATTGCGGTGATAAAGATACTAAATCATAACCTTGAGCGATCGCAGTTTTCACTAAACTCGCCACTAAACCGGGGTGGGGTTGAATATCTGCATCCATTCCCAAAAACCACTCACTACCCTCCGAACTAAATAAAAAGCCATTATGTAAAGCCCAAGGACGACCAACCCAGCCTGCAGGTAAAGGGTCATCTGTCATCACCCGAAAGCGGGGGTCTGTTATTGCTGCGGTTTTTACGAGGTCTGGAGTACCATCTTGCGACTTACTATCAACAACAATAATTTCTCGAACTTCGTAACTTTGGCTACTCAAACCGGCTAACAGCGGGCTAATTCGTAATGCTTCATTTAACGTCGGTACAACCACGCTAACTGTACCTAAAAGTTCTGGTGTGGGTTGTTGTGGTTCTAGGGCTGGATAACGTCCTGGACCTTTGAGTAAGCGGGAAAGTAAAATCGCCGTGGCGGGGACTTGAACCAGTAGGAGGAGGAGAGGAATAATATTTAGCAATTTTAACCTTGACTTTTTTTATAAACTAGCTAGTTTATATCTTCTCGCAATTTATGTAAATTAACTTAACAATAATTTGTTTTTAATCTAGGCTACAAGACTAATCCAAAAATACTTGGGGTTGAACTTGAAAACGTTGTGCTAACTGTTGAACTTGACTCAGAGTTAGTGCTTGATGTTTATTTAAAATAGCTTCTATTGTTGCGGATGTACCAATTTCAGGCAAATCTGATAAACTTAATCTATGTTCCTCCATTAAATAAGCCAATACATCACTACCGCTACAATTAGGGATAGAATAATGCTCTTTTTCATAAACCTCAATCAGCGTCCCTAAGGTATCAAGCAAATTATAAAGAGGATGCTGTTCATTTGTGCCAATTTCATCAATCAAATTATTTAATAGCTCGATTGCTTGCTCATATTCGTCTTCATTACGAATTATCAGCAGTGGTGCGATCGCATTCCAATGAGTATTAATATCTGGGGGGAGTGTGATTAACTTTTCCATCTGTCTTTGTCGTATTCTGAATGAGTTAAGATATAACGAATATAAACCTTCTGACGATTAAAATGAATTGAAGCAATTAATCTATATTTGTTACCACCAATATTAAACACAATTAAATTAGTGACAAGATCAGCATTGGGAAAAACAGAACGTAATTCTTCAAAACTCTGAAAGCTTACCGATTCTATAATTTTGAGCCAACGAATCAGCGCAGTTTCACTGTCAGGATACTCTTGCCAAAATTGACGCAACACTTTACGAGAAATAAAGTGCATAATTTAGTGGACTTATTAAGTATTGCCATATTTTATAAATGTGATTATATCACTCTCATTATTCAAACATAGCTAAAAGTTTCTAAACATGAGTCTGTGTGGCATTTTCAGCTTTCTTCTTGTGTAATTAGGAAAGAGGTAAATAATTTCCTCCCCTCTTTCCTTTTCTCTCTTACCTACTTAAAAGCAACCTTGACATTATTAACCGCAACTTCCTGACTAGCTGCTTCAATATTCACAGTTGCAGGTACGCTAGAACCTTTAGACCACAAAAGCACAGCCGGAGCTACACCCAGCACTATACCTAGCAATACCGGAATAGGAAACCCAGCGGCTAAACTCATGACTGTGGCAAAACCAAAGTTACCTAAATAAACTAACAAAGGTACATTCAATTGGTAAGAGTCTAATTTAATCGGGTTTTGACTCCATAATAAAGCCGCTACAGTCATGAATAAAGTACCAGTACCCATCCAACCGACAAAGTTTTGGTAAGGCATACCAAAGAAAGCGCCTGGTTCGTACCAATACCAGAAAGGCAGGGAAGTTTGACTCATGGCTGGGTCAAGGACAAAATCCCAGGAGGTGAGTAGTAAAGCACCTAAAACAACTGCACCAATTTGACGAAACAAGCTGGGTTTTTTATCTACTTGTAAACCCGCACGCGCTAACACATAAGATACACATCCTACATAAAACCATGAAAGGGGAATTGTAAAAGGTACTAAACCAGAAATTTTATAACCTAAGCCACTCAAATAGCTATAGCCTCCAAAGGGAAAACCTGTGCTAGTTCCTAATAATTCACTGGTGAGAGAAATTGATAAAGATGGTATTAAAAATCCTAAAGCCCGTGCCAGCCCCAAAGTTCGATAAGCATATAGGAACACTCCCAACGCCCCGAAAATCATGTATACCACACCACCACCTGCCATACTCCACTGCATGACTGTCTGCCCGACTTCTGATAGACTGACAAGTAGTTCGGCATTGGGAATGACAATTAATATCCCCACCAGTCCAAATACCATAGAAATGATATGACCAATTAGGCTTAGGCGCTCAACGATAACAAGTTGTCTCATATTCAATCCTTAATGATATGCCACTTGGCTACTCAACTGCTAACAGTTTACAAATATTCATGAACATATTTAACTAAATGTTGATCTTTATTCTCTCAAATTGGGAATTAGGGATTGGGATTCAACATTTAGAAACTTTAGGGGTTCAGTAAATATGTTGAACAACTAATGTATAACATACTGAAAACTCTGTGCCAGCAGATAGCGATTTGTGAGGTACAGAACTTTTAAAGTTATAGCAACCGCCAAGTTTATGCGAATTTCCTTCCTACCGACTCCTGACTCCTAACTCCTGACTTCTGCTATATGTCAATGAAAAAGATTCCTTGGTTCTCTCTTACACTAGTGCTATTGAGTTACAGCACATTAGGCTGGGTGATATTTGAAGAAAAAGCCCATTGGTATATACGACTGATAACTGTGATAACTATCCTTTTATCGCTAATCTTTATCATTAACCCTTGGTTGAAACTAGATGATTATTTTCATATTTTTTTCAAGTCAAATACTAGAACTTTTGGTGGAGCTATTTTAGCAGCTTTTCTGTTTTTTCTAATGATTGCCTGGTTTCGGATATTTCTTGATATGTTACTTGTTCTATGCGCGACCATTTTAGCCAAAATAGACTTTCAAGGAGTTGGTTTAAAACCAACACTAGCTTTTGGCTGTATATCTTTTTGCTCATTGCTAGGTTTAGGAATGGGCGCACTTATCAATTACTACATTTAAAATTAGTCTCTGGTCATTAATTATCTAATGACCAATGACCAAGGACTAATAACTAATTAGCTGGCCACAGCTTCTACAGCTTCTACAACTGCTGGATAAACGCTAACTTTTTTCTGGCTTTTACCTTTTCTTTCAAAGGTAACTACACCGTCAACCAGCGCGAACAAAGTATCATCACTACCAATACCAACGTTGTTACCAGGGTGAACCTTAGTACCACGTTGACGGACAAGAATATTACCTGCGCGTACAGTTTGTCCACCATAACGCTTGACACCTAGTCTTTGAGCATTAGAGTCACGACCGTTTCGCGTACTACCTGTTCCCTTCTTATGAGCCATAATTCCCTCTTTTCTATTGACTTTGATTTATCCCAGGTTGCTAGTTATTTAGTTTAGGCTGGTAACTGGTAATTACTATGTATTTCCTGTCACCTGTCACTTAACTAGCAACTTAACCTTTTTTATGATTCTGCGGATGATTCTTCTGCGGTTTCTTCCGCAAAATCAGCATCAATAACGGGATATTCAGCACCTGTTGGGGCTGCTTCGTAAGCTAAAACTTCGCCGTTAAGATTGATAGAATTAATCAAAAATCTGGTTATTTCCTGGCGATGTCCCCGTTTTTTGCGGGTTTTCTTTTTAGGTTTCATCTTATACACCAGGACTTTGCGACCTCGGAGGTGTCGCATAATTGTCCCTTCGACTGTCGCACCTTCTACTAAAGGTTGTCCAATGGAAAGTGCGCCGTCGTGGTTTACAAGTAATACAGCGTTGATGGTAACTTTTTCATCTGGTTCGGCGTTGAGTAGTTCAATGTCGTAAAAGCGACCTGCTTCTACTTTCATTTGCTTACCGCCAGTTTCAATAATCGCGTAAGTCATTAAATTGTCCTTGAGGTTGCCGTACAGGTAGCTGGTTTATAATCTCCTGTGAAGACGCTATTATTTATAGCTTGACCAGCTTTTGCAGTATGTCTACCTGATCCGAGCAGGAATTAGACAGACAATCTAATATGTTACCTGATTGATAGCAAATTAGTCAACCCTTTAGGAAATATAATTTTATTTTCCGCTGATTTCCGAAAAGATCATTCTTGGGTTTGTAGGTAAGTAAGACACAGATGTACAAATTTTTAACTAATCTGAGCAACTTAATAGGGGTGATCAGATTTTTTATAAGTAATTTAACTAGGTTGGCGTTAAAAATTGTTGTTATAGCAAGGAAAGAGTAAAGACGTTGTCATTGATTTTGCGTTTCCTTGCACAATTTGGTTTTATTGTGTTAACCTACTTAGGTCTTTATTTTCTCTTTGACAGAGAAGATAAAGTCAAAATTATTAATTTACAATTCTATTACTTTACCAAATACTAATATGTCCTTTGTTCCTTTGCATATTCACAGTGATTATAGCTTACTTGATGGTGCTAGTCAATTACCAGAATTGGTAGACCGAGCGATCGCATTAGGAATGAAAGCCATTGCTCTCACAGATCATGGTGTTATGTATGGCGCAGTTGAACTGATAAAAATCTGTCGCAGTAAGACTATAAAGCCAATAATTGGCAACGAAATGTATATCCTCAATGGGGATCTTGAAAAACAAGATCGTAAGCGTCCCAAATATCATCAAATTGTTCTTGCTAAAAATACAAAAGGATATAAAAACTTAGTCAAACTTACAACTTTATCTCATCTAGAAGGATTTCAGGGTAAAGGCATATTTGCTAGACCATGTATTAATAAAGATTTACTCAAACAATATAAAGAGGGTTTGATTATTACCAGTGCTTGTTTAGGAGGAGAAATACCTCAAGCAATTCTTAGTAATCGGCCAGATGCTGCTAGAAAAGTTGCCAAGTGGTATAAAGAGGTATTTGGGGAAGATTTCTATTTAGAAATTCAAGATCATGGTTCACAAGAAGACCGAATTGTAAATGTAGAAATTATCAAAATTGCCAGGGAATTAGAAATTAAATTTATTGCTACAAATGACTCTCATTTTATCTCTTGTTTTGATGTAGAAGCGCACGATGCTTTACTTTGTATTCAAACAAATACCCTCATTAGCGAAGATAAAAGAATGCGGTATAGCGGTACAGAATACCTAAAATCATCAGAGGAAATGCACCAGCTATTCCGTGACCATTTACCTGATGATATTATCGCTGAAGCCATAGCTACTACAGAAGAAATTGCTGATAAAGTTGAACCTTATCACATCATGGGTGATCCACAAATTCCTACACCTACAATTCCTTCAGGACATACGGCAGATACTTATGCAGAAGAAGTTGCATGGTTGGGACTATTAGAAAGATTAAATCGCAAATCTCGTAACGAAGTAGATCCAGTCTATAAAGAAAGATTGGAATATGAATTAAAAATGATTCAACAGATGGGATTTTCCACCTACTTTTTAGTAGTTTGGGACTATATTAAATTTGCAAGAGATAATAATATTCCTGTTGGTCCAGGACGGGGTTCTGCGGCAGGTTCTTTAGTAGCTTACGCTATGAAAATTACGAATATTGACCCCGTACATCATGGTTTATTATTTGAAAGATTTCTCAATCCTGAACGTAAATCAATGCCGGATATTGATACAGATTTCTGCATTGATAAACGAGATCAAGTCATTGATTATGTAACTAATAAATATGGTGTTGATAGAGTTGCCCAAATCATCACTTTTAACCGTTTGACATCAAAAGCAGTGTTAAAAGATGTCGCTAGAGTATTAGATATTCCCTATGGAGATTCTGACAAAATGGCGAAAATGATTCCTGTAGTTCGGGGTAAACCTACAAAATTAAAAGTGATGATTTCCGATGAAACTCCCGAACCAGAATTTAAAGCCAAATATGATAATGATCCCACTGTGCGGCGCTGGATTGATATGGCCATGCGAATTGAAGGTACTAACAAAACTTTCGGTGTTCATGCTGCTGGTGTGGTTATTTCCGCAGAACCATTAGACGAACTTGTTCCCCTACAGCGAAATAATGACGGTTCTGTAATTACCCAATATTTTATGGAAGATTTGGAATCATTGGGATTATTAAAAATGGACTTTTTGGGGTTGCGGAATTTAACCTTAATTCAAAAAACCATTGATTTAATTGAACAAAGCAAAGGATATAGAATTGATCCTGATCAAATTACTGGACAGGAAAGAAAGGCACAAAAAATATTAGCCAAAGGTGAATATACCAGCCTACCAAAAGATGTTACTAAAGCTTATTCATTATTAGAAGCAGGTGATTTAGAGGGCATATTTCAATTAGAATCTTCAGGAATGAAACAGATAGTCCGAGATTTGAAACCTTCTAATATTGAAGATATTTCTTCTATTCTCGCACTTTATCGTCCGGGTCCATTAGACGCAGGATTAATTCCTAAATTTATTAATCGGAAACATGGACGAGAAGAAATTGAATATGATACTCAAATTTTAGAACCGATATTAAATGAAACCTATGGAATCATGGTTTATCAAGAGCAAATTATGAAAATTGCTCAAGATATGGCAGGTTATAGTTTAGGACAAGCTGATTTACTCCGTCGCGCTATGGGGAAAAAGAAAGTATCGGAAATGGAAAAACAAAAGCAAAATTTTATTGATGGTTCTGCAAAAAACGGTGTAAAATCACAAGTTGCTGAACATTTATTTGGGGATATGTTAAAATTTGCCGAATATTGTTTAAGTTATGATACAGAAATTTTAACTGTTGAATATGGTTTTTTAGAAATTGGGGAAATTGTGGAAAAGCAAATTGAATGTAAAGTTTATACTGTTGATAGTAATGGAATGCTTTATACTCAATCAATTGTCCAATGGCATAATCGAGGACAACAGGAAGTTTATGAATACTTATTAGAAAATGGGGCAATTATTCGCGCCACAAAAGACCATAAATTCATGACTGAAGCAGGGGAAATGTTACCGATTGATGAGATTTTTGCCCAAGGATTAGATTTGTTACAAGTGGAAAGTTTATAGATACAGTATATTTCGTCTTTATGAGTTACAAAAATATCTCCCCCTAACCCTCTTCTTACTAAGGAAGGATGAAGGGAGGTTAATTTTGTCAGGAGTAAGCTGTTCTGTATTTACCTGAAATCAAGTATTTTTGTGGGTTAAGCATCCCTAATATATCAATTAGGTGCATTTTAGCTTATAACTCCTTCTCCATCTCTGTGCTTCCCTTATTGGTTCAGAAAATTCATCTGCTATTAACTATTTGCGTAAATACATGAAAATATAATGTCTTAATAATGTCTTGACTATGAGATAATATATCAGTATATTCTCGCTGGTTCACGGTGCATTAGTGATGATATTTTAAAACCCGTAACCATTTTATGCGGATAAGAAAAATGGCTGTAGGTATAGAAGAACAGGGTAGCAAGTTTATCACCACCGAAGCAATCAGAAATCAAGACGGAGAACAGAAGGTTTGGGATGCTTTTCGGAATGCGTTTGCTGATAGAAACTGTATTGGATATTGGCGTTATCCCATTTTTTCCAAAGTTGGAGAAATTAGAAAAGAGCCAGATATCTTAATAGTTGATAGAGGATTTGGTGTGGTTGTAGTTGAAGTTAAATCTATAAATATTGACCAAATTACTAATATTAATGGTCAACAATGGCAATTACAAAATTCTGCGGAAATAAATCCCTATCAACAAGCAGAACATCAACTGCGAGCCTTAATATCTTATTCTGATAGAGAAACAGCACTTTTACGGAAAGTGAATGGTAAAGCTTTGGTTGCATTATCGCAAATTACCGCCGAAGAATGGCAGCAAAAAGGCTTTGATAAATTACCAGATGTTCCACCAATTATATTCCAAGACCAATTAGGAAAGGTTGTTTTACTTGAACGGATTCAACAAGCTAATACTGTGATTTCTGGTGCAGATTTAGAAGATGTAAATTGGGAATTATTATTATCAGTGATTGGCGGTACACCCTTACTGCGTAAACCCCCTCGTCATCAAGTTAGTGCTACTGGAAAAACCCGTTCTAGCGTCATTGATAGTTTACGAGAAAAACTTTACGAGCTTGATTTACAACAAGAACATATTGGCAAAGAAATTCCCCCAGGTCCCCAACGCATTCGCGGTATTGCAGGTTCAGGAAAAACAGTTTTACTCTGTCAAAAGGCCGCAAATATGCACCTAAAACATCCAGATTGGGATATTGCATTAGTATTTTTTACCCGTTCCTTATATGATTTAATAACTGGTTTACTCGACCAATGGATAAAGCGTTTTAGTTGTGGTGAAATGCAGTATGACCCCAAAACTAACTCGAAGTTACGAGTCTTTCATGCTTGGGGAGCAAAGGAACAACCAGGTTTATATCGCACTATTTGTGAATATCATGGTAAAAGACCGGGAACTGTTCAAAACACTAATGAAAAACAGCCAAATCGAGGTTTAATAGATTTAAGTAAACGGCTATTGGAAGAAATTACTATTGAACCAATGTTTGATGCCATCTTAATTGATGAAGGTCAAGATTTAGTAGCCGAAGATGATTTAAAATATCAGGATAAACAAGCTATTTATTGGTTAGCTTATCAATCTTTACGACCTGCTGATTCTGAACAACCAGAACAAAAACGCTTGATTTGGGCTTATGATGAAGCTCAAAGTTTAGATAGTTTAAAAATTCCCACTACATCAGAATTATTTGGGATAGATACTAAGCTTAATAAAGCGGTCACTGGTAACTATAAAGGTGGTATTAAAAAATCGGAAATTATGCGCCGTTGCTATCGAACACCAGGTCAAATTCTCACATCTGCTCATGCTATTGGCATGGGTTTGTTACGTCCAGAAGGAATGTTGACAGGACTCACAAATCAAAAAGCATGGAAGCAAATTGGTTATGAAGTTGTAGGTAATGGTAAATTTATTTCCGGTAGACAGATTACTTTGCGTCGTCCACCAGAAAACTCACCAAATCCCATATCAGAAATTTGGGGAAACCATGTTTTAGAATTTGAAACTTATAGTTCTCGTCAGGAAGAAATGAAGGCTTTATCCGAGAACATTATGCACAACATTGTCCATGACGGACTCAACCCTAGCAGGGATATTTTAGTATTAGTTTTAGGTTCATCTTATGAAGCCATGGAATTAGAAACTCAGATAGCTGGTTTCTTGATAGAGTCTGACATTGATGTTTATATTCCTACGGCTTTAAAGTTAAATGATTTAGTTCCCCAATATCCAAATAATGATCCTGATAAATTTTGGCATGATGGTGGTGTAACCGTATCACGGATTACTCGCGCTAAGGGACATGAAGCAGATATGGTATATGTCCTGGGTTTTGATCATGTGGCGCGGAATGAAAGTGATGTGAATTTCCGTAACCAGTTATTTGTGGCTTTAACTAGGGCGCGAGGTTGGGCTAATTTAAGCGGTGTGGGTAGTTATCCTATGTATGAGGAAATGCGAAAGGTTATTGCCAGTGGGGAGAGTTTTACTTTTACCTATAAGCGTCCACCTAAGCGAGATATTGGAGATGGTGATTAATATCTCATAAGACAGGGAATAAATACTCTGTCTCAAAGCTATAGTCGGTTAAAACCGACTATTTTTACTTTAATTATTCTTCTGAGCTAAATAATACAAAACTCCCCCTAAAAAGAGAGACTTTAAGTAATTTATCCCTCTTTTTTTCTCTGGTGTATTTGATTTATAAATGTGTTATTATCAATATGTGAATCATCCTGAAAGTTAAGGAAAATGACTCAAGAACTAATAGACCTCAGAAACAGCATTTTACAAGGAAATTATGCAGGTGCTTTAGCAATTATTGATGAATTAGAAGGAATCAGTAAACAAGCAATATTGAGAAATATAGAATCATGTTTAAAAATTCTACTAATTCACCTAATTAAAAATCAAATAGAACAAAGATTAACAAATTCTTGGATAGCTTCTATTCGTAATTCAATTAGAGAAATTCAAAAAATTAATCTCAAAGAAAATAAAAAGTCCTATTATATCAATCATGATGAATGGGAAAATTTAATAGAGGAAGAAGTAATTGAAGATGCCATTGCTGATGCTAGTATAGAAATCATGAATGGCAAATATACCCGTTCTCAATTATCAAAAATCCTAGATAGAAAGCCAATTATGTCAACAGCTATGACATTCTTATTTTTAACTTATACCTATTTACCAAAAGAACTACCAGCTATTATGGATGATTATCTCAGTCAATTACCAAATGATAAAAATTGGTAATTTTTCGTTATTTTTTGGTTTTCCCCCTTTCCCTGCTCTAGCAAATAATTGATTAATGGTACGGAAGTGATCATAAAATTTCACAGTATTTTATAAGTAAAATTTATATAAATACAATAATACTTTTAATATTCATAACTGATGAAAATTCAACTTTAGATTTTCTTAACAATTAATTGAGAATTATTTTTATTTAGCAACGAGCTTGCAATACTTTCGGCGATTTGCTAGAATTATTGAGAATTTCACAATTGGGGTATTATTGTCAATTTTGCACCCGGCTAAAAAGATGATCTTTAAAAGTCTTTATTCGTAGTCGTTTCAGAGATCTATTTTGAAAAAAATACAAAACTTTACAAATTAGCAGTGGTTTGAAACGGTAAATTGGGGAAAAATTATTCAGCAAATAATGAACTTTGACTAGCAGAACTAATGTACTATTGACAAATAAGTTAACTTATGGTGTGTGAGGATAATTTTTGGTGGTAAGTAGGGTTAGTAAGCAGCTAAGGATTTCTGAGAAGTTAGTTTTTGACTGAGATGATTCATAAGTTAAAATTATTAATTTCAATTTTTAAATAAGTTTTTTTGAAAAAAATTTTTATTTTCAGGGTTCGGGTGGCTTTCGGCGTGGTAATATAGCTATATTAATATAATGGAGTGGTTGCAAAATTTTTATTTAGGCACACATTCCCATTATCACAATATCACTCCGGGCGGCGCAAGTCAATAGGTTAGAACCAAAAAAAAGAAAATTTTTTTAAATTTTTTTGAACCTCGCACCCATCAGGGTCAGGTTTTGCCACAACACAATTATAACACAAACGAACATCCTGTAAATCCTGATTCTGACATTTTAAGTACCTGGACAGAATTAATTACATATTATTTATTTACAAATCCTTTGTCCATTAAAGATTTTAGTCCAAATATTTATGTAATTAATTTTGTCTCATTACTTACTTTGGAATTGAGCCGCAATTGTTCCAGTGTCCACTCATGAGTATTGGTGCGTGGTATGTGGTGAAAATTAAATATAATATATGCGTGACTCGAAACCCCTATCAAGACATTCTATGGAACGTCTCTACATTTGGCTTTGCTGATTTGAGGTATGAAAATGATTTTTGATGATTTCAAAACCCTTGTAGAGACGTGACCTGGGTAGAGAGTCGTATCTGCCCAGAAAACACATCCCAGGCTATATCTACGGACTCCTAAAAGAACTAATCAAGACATGATCTAACCTTGTTCAGGTGTGACAGAAGGGCAAAAAATCGTCCGAAAACCAATATGGTTAGTGGAGGTATCAGTATCCTCCGGATGTCGAGCCGCTGGACGGTAGCGAGCACAATAGTTAGGAGCGCAGAGAAAAGAACCTCCTTTTAGCACCTTGCGCGGTTTCCGCATAGAGGGCGACAACCTGCGGTCATAGCTATCTATTTCCTTTCCACCTCTAGGATTTTTGGGAGTACAACAGGCTTTGGTCGGATTTTCTAGATGTTTCTCTCGATACCAATCCTGAGTCCACTCCCAAACATTACCAATCATATCGTAAAGTCCATAGCCATTAGCAGGATAGCTACCAACCGCTTCTGGACCTGGTGATTCAGATTTAAGATTTTCCGAGGGAAACTTTCCTTGCCAGATATTTGCCATTGGTTTACCATTGGGCATAAATTCATTTCCCCAAGCAAATTCCGCACCATCTAAACCGCCCCGTGCTGCTAATTCCCACTGGGCTTCAGTTGGTAGTTCCTTTCCTGCCCACACAGCATAGGCCAGAGCATCTGCATAAATAATATGCAATACGGGGTGATTTTCCCGATTTTCCAGGGAACTATTTAGACCTTCAGGATGTCGCCAGTCAGCACCAGGGACATAGTGCCACCAGCATGAAACCTGGGGATTAACAGGCTGATCTGGTTTGATAAATACTGCTGAACCAGGTACTAACATGGCCGGATCTGCATCAGGATAGTCTTCTGCTTTTGGAGGCTTTTCCGCAAAGGTAATGTATCCCGTTTCTTTAACGAATCTTTGAAATTGTTTATTAGTAACTAAATAGCGATCCATCCAGAAACCACTAACCGTTACAGTGTGAACAGGCCCTTCTTCTGGATATTGTGAGTTATTTGCTCCCATCTCGAAAGTCTTTTCAGGAATCCATACCATATCTTCATCGGGAGGTTTCCCAGCATGAGAGGGCGATTCTTTAGATATTTGTGAATTTGAAGTCATTTGAATATTATTTTACTACTTTGTTAATGTGTAATTCTTAACTATTTATAGGGGCAATTGATCAATTGCCCCTAGAGACTCCGTTTAAGGGTAAGTCCTCAGAATTACAGCAGTTGCCGCTATTATGAAGTACAGATACCAATGATTAAACTCTTGTGGTGTGGGCATCTTGCCCGCATAAGGTGTACCTCACTCAAGCTAAAAGTGCTGTAAAAAGTTAGTCACGCTACAACCTATCTATCCTATTGAATCCCCATAGCAATGCGTGCGCGCAATTCATGAGGAATAGAGTTTTTTGGGGAGTCATCGGGAATTTCTATTTTTACCCAATTCACCTCTCCATTAAACTTGTTTCCATTGGAAAATCCATAGTCTGTCACAGGAGAACCCGACTCAAAACCAACATCACAGCATTCATCGGCAGAGAATATACCATATTCTGTTTGATGAATATTTGGTTTTGAGTCTAGAGGTTTTTCTAAACCTGAACAAGGATTTTTAGGTTCCTCTTTTTCAACGGAAAGGGTAACTAGTGCTCCATTCCCTAAACCAGAACCATCGGCGAACCCATATAAAAGGTTGTTATCATCATCATACGAGTATGTACCAGCAACGTCATAATGAAACTTCATCTGGACATAAGGGGTATCGGCGCTAAGTTCTGAGTCACATTCAACGTCATATTTTTCCAACCCAAAAAAGTTGTAACAATATTTCAGCTTGCCATTCTTAGCATATAAAGTCCAACCACCGAATCTACCACCAACGGCAATAATAACGCCTTCTGCCTTCTCTTCCTCCTCTTCCTTTTTCAATTGTGACAGGTCTAACTTTGCTACAATTGTAAAGGACTTATTTTTGTATTCAATAATCGAGCTTTCCGTTAAGCGTCCCATCCCACCATATAAGATTTGAGAGTTACCTGTTACCAATTGTGGACGACCTGCTATTTCAGCATTACCGCGTGTTGCAAAACGATCATCAAGGGGGACAACATTGTACTTAACAGCCTCAATTAACCATTGTCTTTGCAACTCCTGCAATTTCTCTGATGCTGGACTATTCTGCACATTATCAACTAGATTTTTAGATTGAGTCCAGTCTACTGGTGTCTTTTTCATCCAGCGTACCTGTTGAAACCATTTTTCCTGCTGTGGATTCCTGTCGTCCCCAAGTATTCTTAGCTGATGATAAAGGTCTTGATGCTCATGATCATACTCGTCACTTATTTTATAAAGTTCCCAAACATCATCATCAAATGCAGGTATGTTAGCTTCACCTGTTTGCCAGGGGAGGCGGTGTTGCGTTACAGCAGTCCAACCCTTATGATAAATTCCCCGATTACCTACCATCTCAAAATATTGGGTTTGGTGAGTACCTTTTAACCATATTTTTTGGTCTTGTACCTCGGTGACATTTTTAAAAGAATAAGCCATACTCACCCCTTCCATGGGTTTTTGCATAACCCCATGCACAAAGGTCGGTTGGGGCAAGTTGGCGACTTCTAAAACCGTGGGAGCAACATCAATCACATGATGGAACTGAGAACGGATACGGCCTTCGATTGCATTTGCATCATATGCAATAATCTTAAGGCGGTTTTTCGCAATCTTTTCAGGCCAATGAACAATACAAGCATTGCGAGTTCCTCCAAAGTGAGAAGCTACCTGTTTTGTCCATTGATAGGGTGTATTCATGGCATGAGCCCAACTTACCGCATAGTGGTTATAAGCATCCTCAGTACCTAAATCGTCTTTCTTGCCTATTAAGTATTCTTCATCTTCTAGATTATAACCTGTCAATGTGATCATTTCGTTAAAAGTACCTTGCTTGGAACCTTCCGCGGAAGCACCATTGTCGCCGATGATATAGTAGATGAGAGTATTATCGAGAACCTTTAATTCCGCTAAAGCGTCTACCAACAAACCCACATGATGGTCTGTGTGTTCTAAATAACCTGCATAAACTTCCATTTGTCGAGCGAGGACTTCCTGCATCTTAGGGCAAAACGAATCCCAACTCGGAATCTGATTGTCGTCCTCTCCATATTCACCTTCGGGAGGAGCGCTTAATAAAGCATCATTTGGAATTATGCCTAACTCTTTTTGCTTGGTGACGGTTTTGTTCCGTGTCGCTTCCCAACCGTCATCAAATGTTCCCTGATACTTATAAGCCCAGTCCAGTGGGACATGGTGAGGAGCATGACAAGCACCAGGAGCAAAGTACATGAAGAAAGGCTTATCAGGCATTAAGGATTTTTGCTGTTTTACCCACTTAATGGCTTTTTCAGTCATATCCTCGGTAAAATGGTATTCTTTACCAGGGGTTTTTTCCGGTTCAACAGGAATAGTCCCTTCATAAATACCAGGATAATATTGGTTAGTCTCACCGCCAATAAACCCATAAAAGTATTCAAAACCAGCACCACCACTAGGCCAGCTAGTAAATGGACCCATAGGACTTGTTTCCCAAACAGGAACTTCGTGGCATTTACCAAACTGAGCGGTAGAATAGCCATTAAGTTTCAAAATTTCTGCCAAAGGAGCCGCTGTATTCGGACGTAAGCAATTGTTACCAGGTGCTGAGGTGGCCATTTCGGTAATTGCTCCAAAGCCTATGGAATGATGATTTCTTCCTGCTAGTAAGGCGGCGCGGGTAGGATCACAAAGGGCAGTAGTGTGAAAACGATTGTATAATAGTCCATTGGCAGCTAGTCTTTCCGCTGTAGGTGTATTAATTGGTCCACCAAAGGCAGAAGATGCTCCAAAACCTACATCGTCTAGCAGAACAATAAGAACATTAGGTGCACCTTCGGGGGGACGTAAAGGAACAATGGGAGGGTATTTGGTATCAGGGTCTTTGGCATCAAAGGTTGTTAAGCCTGGAGGAGTAATATCAGGAATAGGTAGGACATCGCGTGATGGTTTGTTTGTACCGTCGTTGCTGGCCATAGGGTAAGTCTCTCTGTGTAGTTTTTAATGTGATTTGATGGTTTGCTTAACCCAGATTTTTCGCAAAATTTGCAAAAAAGGGTCAAAAACTGCGAAATATCTATGTCATAAGCAAGTATTTTGTCAGTAGTTTTACCACCTTCCTAGAACTATATAGCCATTTATCGTTAATGAATATTCCAAAATTCCTACTTTTTCGTAGGTACAAAAAATGTCATTATTGGTTGTATAATTCAGTTTTTAGGCTTTATGCTCTCTCAAACTACAGATTACGTTAAATTACTAGCATTAATCTCTTCATCTAGCAAATACCATCATTAATCAAAATTTTCTTTGGTAGAATTATTAACCCGTTACGACACTATATGTCACGCTCTCGCCTAATTCATAAGTTAAAATTATTAATTTTAATTTTTAAATAATTTTTTTTGAAAAAAATTTTTTATTTTCAGGGTTTAGGTCGCTTTCGTTGTGGTACTATGGTCATAGTATTATAATGGAGTGGTTGCAAAATTTTTATTTAGGCACACATTCCCATTATCAGAATATCACCCCCCGCGCCGCAAGTCAACCAGTTAGAACAAAAAAAAGAAAATTTTTTTAATTTTTAATGGGACAAAAAGTTCTCCAACATACAGCGCATTTCATCTAGGTGAGGTAGAATTTTAGCGGGCAAGATGCCCGCACCATGAGATTTTTATGATTAATATCTGTACCTCATCACATCGGAAACTGCTGTAATACCATACTATGAGTTTATACCTTTCATCATTGCGAACTCTGAAGGCTTACTATCAACAAATCAAGAGGTAATTTTCTCGTTTCTCGTTCCCATACTCTGTATGGGAAAAAATTATAGAAGGCTTTGTTTTCTTTGTCAAGTGGAGGCAGAGCCTCCTAATGGCATTCCCAGTCTGAGACTGGGAACGAGATAATAGAGATAATATTTAGTACACAAAAACCGGAACTCTTTTATAAGCAGGTGTACCACTTTCAGGATCAATTTCTGCTGTCAATAAAACGTTAGCTTCAGGATAAAACATAAAAGCTACACCTTCACGAATCGCACCGCTAATAATTTCAATATTTTCTAGTTCTCCTCCACTTCCTTTAACTGTAACTCGTTGATGTTGTTGAAATCCTGCTTTTTTAATATCCAAACTATTCATTAGAATACAATGACGATGGGGCATATTGCGATATTTATCTGCACTGCGATAAACTACTGTATTATGTTGTCCATAACCGCGTCCTGTTCCCAATATCAGGACAATTCCTGGTTGATTTTCCTCCACACCAAAAGCTGATTTATCAGGTAAATTTAATTGTGGTAAAGGTGTGATAAACATCCGCGCTTTACCATCAAAAGTGGGAAATTTCGGTTCATCAAAAATCCGTCCTGTAATGGTAAATTCTTCCTGAGTTTGATCAATTTGACCTATTTTCTCATAACCAGGTATAGTTTTAGCAATTAATTCTCTAACATAAACCGTATCTTGTAATTTACGCCAATTAATCGGATTTTCATCATGTAAACGATGAGCTATTTCTGTAATTAATTCTACTTCAGAAATCAAATCAGAATTACCTGGTTGTAAATGACTTTTACCGACATCATTTAACCTGACAAAATTATTACCTGATTCCGTTGTTGTCTGATGAGGATTTTCAAAACGATTGAAAACAGGTAAGATTAAAGTTTGCTGTTTTCCTAATCCGTGAAAATGTCCTAAATTCGGTTTTGTCGCTACATAAAAAATGGTTTCTATTTGTGATAAAGCCCGTTTTGCTTGTGATAAATCTGGGTTAGCTGCATACAAATTTCCCCCTAAACAAAAGAGGGTATTGATCTTTCCTAATTCTGCTGCTGCTATTAAATTCCGGGTATGATAACCAGGAGTTTCATTCAGGGGTTTTCCTAACAGTTTAGATAGTGCTTGTTTGATTTCTTCCCGCAAATTGACAGTGACACCCATTGAACCAAATCCTTGGACGTTAGAATGTCCTCTAATGGGCATTGTTCCCGCACCAATTTTACCAGCATTACCTGTAATTAAAGCCGTATTTGCTATACTCAAAACATTATCTACACCGTTAGCTTGTTGAGTGATTCCCATAGCCCAAGCAAAAACTACACGCTCAGATTTACCAATTATATAGGCTGTGGCGGTAATTTCTTCATGAGATAAACCACAGGTTTTGGTGATATCATCCCAAGATATATTACTGGCATAATCTAAAATTTGTTGCCAGTTTTGAGTGGAGGATTTGAGATATTCTATTTTAATTAAATTTTGATCAATTAGAGATTTTTGTAACCCTAGAAATAAGGCTACATCACTACCAGGAATCGGTTGCAAATATAAAGAAGATATATCAGAACCCCCGGTAAGTAAGGATTTGATCGGAAAAGCAGGAGAAGCAAATTTAACTAAACCAATTTCAATTTGGGGATTAATAATAATTACTTTACCACCCCTGTTTCGTAATTTGATTAATTCGTTCATTAATCGGGGATGATTTGCGGGTGCATTAGAACCAATTAAAACCACACAATCACTATGTTGTAAGTTTTCTAAACTTACCATTGATGTTCCTGAACCGAAAACTTTTTTTAAGCCGACGGTTGAGGGAGCGTGACATAAATCCGAACAATCTGCTAAATTATTACTACCAAGTGATCGCATTAACAATTGTAATAAATAAGCAGCTTCATTAGATGAACGTCCAGAACTATAACTAGCTATAGTTGCTGGTGTGAAACTAAAGGCTTGTTTTGCAATTTGATAAACTTCTTCCCAACTAATACGTTGATAATGAGATGAACCTGATTTAAGAATGAGAGGATAACTAAGTCTACCTAAGTTATCACATTCTTGAGAGGTTAATTCTTGTAATTCACTGATATTATATTTTTGGAAAAAATCTTGTTTAATTCCTGGTTGTAATTCTGCTGCAATAGCTTCTACACTTTTAGCGCAACGTTGTAAATATTCTCCTGCTTCATTGACAAATCCTCCTTGTTGTCCACCTGTACCCCAAGCACAGGATAAACAAGTGCTTTTATGATTGAGAGTTTGCCATAATTGTAAACCTTGGGGTGAGAGAGTTTTTTCTACCCAATATTGAATTACTGGTAAACCACCACCAGCATAAGAATTAGATTTATTTTCTGGTAAATTATCCATAATTAGGAGTTGTATATCTTATTTATAAAGCTTTAATGACTTCTTCTGGACTAAAAGATTGTTCATCGTCTTCTGAAATTAAATAAATGTCCAATTGTTTTAAACGTTTCCATTCTTCATAACTAATGAGAGTGGTGATTTTAACTGCATCTGAATAAATAGGGAATAGGGATTAGCAATTAGCAATTAAGATCTGACAATTACCAATTACCCATTACCAATTACCCATTACCCATTACCCATTACCAGTCAACTATTCAGCAGTTTTATTAGCTGCACGATTAGCACGAGCTTCCGCTGAATTCATGACTTCTGCAAAATTTTCCACAACTTCACCGGGGAAATTTTCTAAAACTCTGGTAGAAATAGCAATTCTACCTTTACCCTGGTCTAAATCAATAATTACAGCTTTAATGGGTTGACCAACTTGAAAGACTTTTTCTAAAGATTCAATAAATTTTTGGCTGACTTGTTTAATGTGCAGTAAAGCACTGGCACCATTTAAATCTACAAATACACCAAAAGGTTTGATTCCGGTAATTTTCCCCTCTACTAATTGACCTAATTCTAATAAACTGAAGTTACTAGAACGAGCCGCTAAACGTTGAGAAAGAACCAGTTTCTTAGTTTCACGATTAATTTCTAAAAAGCCAACGGTCAGATTTTGACCTTTAAGTGCTTCTAGATTATCACGTTCGGAGATGTGCGATCGCGGAATAAATCCTCGGACACCCAAAAGATCAACCGTAACACCGCCTTTATTAACACCTGTTACCCGCACTTGGACAGTTTGGGAATTTTCCTGCATTTCTAAAAGTTTATCCCAAATCTGACGCACTTCAAACTGTTTACGGGAAATAGTAACTTGACCTTCTGCATCCTGATCCCGAATAATTAAAAACTCTAATTCCTCATTCATCGGTAATACCTCCGACAAATCAGTTACTCCTCTCAAAGAAGCCTCATCTTGGGGAAGAAATGCAGATGATTTACCACCAATATCAACATAAGCTCCATCATGGTCAATTTGAAAGACTTTACCACGAACAATTTGCCCTTTTTGAAATTGGTAATCGTGCTTTTCTAGTGCTTTAGCAAAATCGTCCATTGAAAAAGACGAATTAGCTGTTTGAGAAAGTTTAGATTCGGAATTCATGACTTTGAAGATAAATTATTATTTGTTAGTTGTCAGTTGTCAGTTGTCAGTTGGCTAAAAAGTTCTTGGACTTGTTGCCAAGCATTTGCCGCAGCTTTAGAATTATAACTGGCACGATGATCACAAAAAAATCCGTGATCAGATCCATCGTAGCGCAACACACGATGGGGAACTTTGTATTTTTCCAGTTCTGCCTCAATCTCATCCACTTGTTCTAGGGGAATACTCCCATCTTCTGTCCCAAAAAAGGCGTAGATAGTTCCTGTAATCTTTGATGTCCGGGTAATAGTCGGATTTCCACCTCCAGGAGTACGATTAGTAATCCCCGCACCGTAAAAGGAGGCAGTAGCCTTAATATCTGGTAAAGTAGCAGCTAGATAGGCGACGTGACCACCAAAACAAAAGCCAATACAACCAAATCCATCTTTTTTTACTTGGGGTAAAGTTTTTAAGTAGTTAATAGCTGCTTGAATATCACTTAAAAGTTCTGATGCTGTAGTCTGTAACCAAGCGTATTTTCGGCCTATTTCTACGTCTTCTGGAGTATAACCAGTTTCAAATCCAGGTGCTTGACGTTGAAACAGTGCCGGAGCAATAACTACATAACCCTGTTGAGCAATTCGTTGTGTTACCTCTCGAATATGCACATTAACACCAAAAATCTCCTGTAAAACAATAATTCCCGGATAAGAACCGGGGGAAGTTGGTTTTGCTAAATAAGCATCTATTTGTAAATTGCCCGCGGGAACTTGAATTGTTGAGGTATTTATTACTGGCTCTGTCATAATTTAAGTTGGCAGCAAGGGAAAAGACAAGGGATAATATGTCTGGGGTAAGATGCAAGGATTTTGAGCCATGATTAATGACTTCAATCATCCTTTAATTCATTTTCACCCTTAACTCCTAACTCCGGTATAGTTCCTTGGTGATATTTATCAGAGTAAATTAACCAACTAATCATATATTTAATAGGTAGCTGATGGCAATTAATCTCAGTTTTAGGGAGAGGAATTGGTGATGATTCAATTCCGTATTCAAGCAGATAGTGAAATTCCTGCATCTAACCAACTATTTAATCAAATCCGATTTGCGATCGCTTCTGGGCAATATTCACCCGGATACAAGTTACCCAGTACCAGGGCTTTAGCAATGCAAACTGGGTTACACCGTAACACCATTAGCAAAGTTTACCGCCAGTTGGAGGTAGAAGGATTTGTTGAGAGTCTGGCCGGTTCAGGTATTTATGTGCGTAGCCAAGGTCATGAAGGCGGAAATAGATCACAGTCTCCCATTTTTAAACAACATCCAAACAGCTACAAAATAGTTCAGCAAGCCATAGATGAGTTATTAAATCAAGGCTGTTCTCTCAATTTAGCACGGGAACTATTTTTAGCAGAGGTTGACTGGCGGTCGCGCTGTAGTGCTAGGGTATTGGTGGTGACACCATACCAAGATATTGGGGCTGGGGAATTAATGGTTGATGAATTAGGGGAATCTCTGCAAGTTCCCGTCCAGCTAGTACCAATGGAACAACTAATGGCGGTATTAGACCAAACAACCTCGGCCACATTAGTCACTAGTCGTTATTTTATCGGAGAAGTGGAAGCAATGGCTGCCCTTAAAGCCGTTCGTGTTATCCCCCTAGATATTCACGACTACGGGAAAGAATTAACTGTAGTTAAAGGTTTACCCAAATCTAGTTGTATAGGTGTAATTAGCCCCAGTTCTGGTATTCTCAGAGCTACGGAAGTTATTCTTCACGGCTTGCGCGGAGATGAGTTGTTGGTGATAACTGCTCAACCCAAGGATGCTTATAAGTTACAGGCAATGGTCAAACGCTCAGAAATTATCTTTTGCACAGATCAAATTAGCTATTGTACAGCACAAGCAACTATCCAAACGTTATCAGAAGACTTAATTCGTACACCTAAACTAATTCGCTGTGAAAACTACATTGGTATACAGTCCATTAACTTACTTCAGCGGGAACTGGGATTAATTTAAGACGATATAGGGGTGCAGGTTTCGCGCCCAGATTCTACGTAATTAAAAAAGTTTGTTATCAACAAGAGTGATATGATCAACTCTACGGAGGTAGAATTTGGGAATTTTTGAGGAGTTAGGATTTTTTCAATACTGTAACTTATCACAAGATCATCGTACTTGATATTGGGCTATGAATACTATAGTATTCTAAATTGATTTATTCGCTAGTGCTGTTGATACAAAAACAAAGTATCCCCAGCTTAACTGTAATTAATCACGCAGTTTTTTGATTACCACTACTCTACCTTCTATATTCATCTCCACAATCACCAATTAATTGATATAAATCCCGCGAATGTTGAGAAACTGCATCTATTTTCCCGATATCTTCAGTATCTAAATTAAAAGTAAATACCCTAGCATTATCTGACAAATGTTCCGCAATTCCCAATCTAGCACCGACAATTACACCCCCCACTGCTGGCTGATTTAAAATGTAATTTACAGCTACATTAGTAATACTAACTTGATATTTATCAGCAATGGTTTTTAAGGTATTTAGTAACTCTTGAAATAGTCCCCAACCACCCGAATTATCAATCATTTGTTTGTATTTTCTCAAGCTAGTAGTATTTATTTCTAAGCCTTTAGGTTCTGGTTTTTGCAAATATTTTTCTGATAATAAACCACCACAAATAGTACCATAGGTAAACAATTTAATATCATGCTCTTGACAAAAATTAACCATATTTACCTGTGGTCTTCTGTCAACGAGAGAAAACTGTACTTGATTAGAAACAATTTTGATTCCTGCTGCGGTAATAATTTGTAAATGTTCCGTATCAAAATTAGTTAAAGCTAAATGTTTGATCTTGCCTTCATTTTGCAATTCTACCATATATTGGAGAGCATCTAAATAATTATTATCTCGATATTCCCACCAGTGAAACTGCATTAAATCCAATGATTTAACATTCATTCTTTTCAAAGAGATATCAATATTTTCCTCAACTAATTTTCTCGTCATTTTCCCAGGACGAGGAACCCATTTTGTAAAAGCTTGAATATGATTCACAGCTTCCTCTCCACGATTTGCAATTAATTGACGACGAAACTCACCAATAAAATCTTCTGCTGGTCCATAATGGTCTGCTAAATCCCAAGTTGTAAAACCAGAATCAACATATTGAAACATAGACTCAATTGCAGTTTTAGGGTTAATGCGTCCATGTCCTCCCGAAACTTGCCACATTCCATTTAAAAGCCGGCAAATTTTCAAATCGGGGGTAAATTGTAAATAGCTTTCTTGAGGTAAAATCATAGTTTTTGTATTGTTATTTCCAGTGTTTTCTGATTCTGTGATTATTATTTTCATAAAGCTTCAAAATCCGCAACAAAGCCGATAAACTTTGTACATTGTTCTTGAAAAGCTTCTGCTTCGCTAATATCTTCAATTTTATAAGACATGATGCGTTTTCCATCTGGCATTTTTTTAGAACCAATTAATTCACCTTTGTAATTTTCTGCTATTTTCTTAAATTCAACACCAGAAAGTTTCCAAGCTTGATCATCACAAGTGATATTTACCCGCCACATAATTTAAAATTTATTTATTCATCAATATCAATATTCATTATTCCACAAATTGGCAACATTTAACTAAAAAATTTCTGGCGAATAGAATTCGCGGCCATAAAATCTGCGTAGGTTAGAAACTTATAATTACCGAGCCCGTAGAGGCGGACTTTGCTTGTGTAGTAGCGTTCGCGGAGGGTGCTGGAGGCATCTTTATAATCGCCAAATACTTTCAACTACCTAAAGATAGATATAATTTTATCTCTTTAGAGGATGTTCATAGCTAACAAAATTGGTCAAAATAAGTGTAGTTATTGCGTGAGATTTACATTGAATATGACCACTAATAAGAACATTAAAGAACAAATTCAACTAGATTTACATCAAGCTAAAGAAAAAGGACAATTAAAAGCTGAAAGGATTCGGGAAATTGTGAAATCTGCTGTTTCTCAAGTCGGTTCTGAGTTTAAAGAAGGTTCTCATGAACTACGTAATTTAGTTAATGATGCTGTTTCTACAGTTGTTGATAATTTACAAGAAAAAGGTAGTGAATTTAAAGAAGGAGTGGTAGCTTCAATTGAAGGAGCTATGGAAGCGATAAATCTTAAAAAACATTCAGATATTGTTAAAACCCAAGCGGAAATTAAGCACTTACAAGCTCAATTGGATCGGGAAGAAGAAGAACTACAAGCAGAAATTGAAGGAATTTTAACCAAGATAGTGGAAACTAGTCAAGATAAATCAGCAGATACAAAAATTGCGATTGATTCAGCAATTGATTCTATCAAAGATAGTGAAGAAATCGGATTATTAAAGAAACGCTATGCACAATTACAAGCACAATCAGCAATTGTCCGCGCAAATTTATCTGCACGTTATAGCGGAAGTGATCAAGAAGTACAGGATTATTTGAATGAAGCAAAACAATGGTGTGATAAATCCCATCCCAAAGCTGAATCTATCACAGCACAAGTAAAAGAAAGTTATTCACTTCTAGAAAAAAAATTGACAGATGCAGGTGCAGTTATAGCTAAGAAAGAACGTCAATTAAAACAAACTTTGCGGGAGTTACTATTAACAACAGCCGATTTATTTAAAGATAAAGATATTCGGGCTTAATATCCGCAATTTGGTTTTTTAAAATTTCTATATAAATGAGTAAATTAATTTTTATATTTTTAATTTACTCATTATTTTTATTTATAACTTATTAAACTATCTATTAGAGACTTCCAATTAAAAAATATCTTAACCTGTAGGGTTAGCTGTCTTCGTAACGCACCATTATAATTCTGATTAATTTCATATATTTAATATAAAAATATAAAGGTGCGTTGATAACGCACCCTACAAAATTAATAAGTACCTTCCTCCCGATTAATGTTTTCTTCATGCTTGACAATTACCCAAACCGCATGAATACTACCAGGAAGCCAACCCAGGAGAGTCAGCAAAATATTAATTAACAAAGTTGGACCAAATCCAACTGTGAGGAAAACCCCCAAAGGAGGTAAAAATACACCGAGAAGTATACGCAATAAGTTCATGGATATTTCCTAGTTTTAAAGGGTTACCTATTGATTATCTTGCAATTCAAAACCTTTTTCTGCAAAGTATTTACTTAGAAAGGTATTAGCTAAAGACAGAATTACAGGACCGATAATAAAAGCAATAAATCCTTGAATTTGAAAACCTGGAACTAAAACTGATGCTAACCAAAAACAAATTCCGTTGACAATTAGAGAAAATCCACCTAAGGTGAGATATGTCAAAGGTAAAGAGAAGATATTCATAGTTGGTTTAATTCCACTATTAATTAAACCAATGACAACAGCAGCAATTAAAGCTGCGGGAAAATTAGCAATATCTACTCCAGGAACAACTAAATCAACAATTAATAGACTTAAAGCTGTAGCGAGTACCATGAAAAAATATCCTAGCATTTTGTACCTCTACAATAGCAATATCAGCACTAGCTACTATTTTTAAATATAGATTAATATTTGACATCTTTAGTTAGGTAGAATCTTGATCTGTCTTAGGGTAGAGGAAAAAAAGATTCCCAAATTCTTAAGGTTGAGTAGAATTTTTAATTAGTAATAACACTGAAAATTTCAACTACTATAAATTTGTTAAAAGTAATGAAATAAAAGGTTTATAGATTTGTGTAACCCGTCAAATTTATTTTGACGGATTATTTAGTTGTGTGGTTAATGAGTTCTTTCTCTAGCTTTAGTCTTGAGACTGTCAAATTATTTATACAGACACAAAAATTGTGCAGATTCAATAGTATCTTTGTATAAACATTTAAAATCAACAAAATTGTGTTTTTCTGCAAGTTCGTAGAAAGTAGTTTGACTTTCGGGAAAATCATAGGTAGATATATGATTATCTATCATTAACATATCTTGAGAAGAAAGTGCATTCCAGTTTTGATACATATTTTCTAAGTAGCGGTTAATAAAGTGTTTTCTGTCTTCCTCTTTTTTGAGAACTGTGTCAATGAGAACAAAGACACCATTGGGTTTTAGGAGATGAGATACTTGCTGAATAACTTTATCTTTTTCTGCTAAACTGAGGTGATGTAAAACGAAGGAAGTCATGACTACATCAAAGCTTTGCTTCTGGTTTTGAGCTAGTTTCTCAACAACTTTAGATATGTCGTCTTCAATAAAAGTTTGTTCACACTGAATTTGTACCATATTGACTTTGGCAATTTCCAAAGCAACCCCGGATAGGTCAACTCCAGTATAGGAAGCAATAGTAGTATTTAATAAAGCTTGAACTGTTAAAGTAGCATCACCACATCCAAGTTCCAGTAAAGAAAACGGTGTTTGGCAATAATCATTTAGAAAATTATACAAAGCACTAGAAAATTCTCGATGTTCCATGTAGTTATTAACTACGACTTTTTGATAAATTTCCCAGTTTTTCTGAAAGTAATCATCTGATTGAGTTTTGAGAGTATTCATGGAAAAACCTCTATAAGTAACGATACATTCAAAGATTATAGCGGTAATTGCTCAATAAACTTTCGGATTAGGAAAATAATTCTCATCAAATATTTTTGAACAGGAAACTCATACAAATATAGCATTATATACTATTATTTATATTTGAGTTCCTATACTTGTTTTGGAGGTTATAACCATGAATTTTTGCTAAAAAACGGGGAAATTGAACTATACACCAACCAATTTAATGATTTGTAAATACAGAGGAATACCGAAAATAATATTGAAGGGAAATGTTAAAGCTAAAGCCATAGAAACATAGAGACTGGGGTTAGCTTCGGGAACTGTTAATCTCATAGCTGCTGGAACAGCAATATAAGAAGCACTTGCACATAAAACGGCGAATAAAAGGCCGTTTCCTTCTCCCATTCCCAGAACTTTTGATATCAAAATTCCAATAATGGCATTGATAATGGGAATAAAAACAGAAAATCCAATCAAGAAAGAACCTGTTTTACTTAAGTCTTTAATTCTTTTTGCGGCAATTAATCCCATATCCAGTAAGAAGAAAGTCAGCACACCATAGAAAATTCCTTGAGTAAAGGGTTGTAATTTTTCCCAACCTTTATCTCCTGTTAGTAATCCCACTATCACACTACCAACTAGGAGAAATACAGACCCATTTAAAAAAGCTTCGTGCATCACTTTTCCCCAAGAAAATTCCTGTTCATCTTCTGTTTTTGGAGTAAAGGCTCTTACAAGAATTAAACCGACTATAATAGCTGGAGATTCCATTAAAGCTAATGCTGCAACCATGTGTCCTCCATAGGAAATATGCAGTTTTTCTAGAAAGGAACTAGCGGTAATAAACGTGACTGCACTAATAGAACCGTAGGTAGCGGCGATCGCTGCTGCATTATAATTATCAAGCTTGAGTTTGAGAATGAAAAAGGTGTATACTGGCACGATAGAAGCCATAATAATAGCAGCTATGAGAGTGAGTGCTATTTGTAAATTAATCCCACTATCTCCTAGTTCATGTCCCCCTTTAAACCCAATTGACAAAAGTAAATAAAGGGAAAATAATTTAGGTAAAGGTTGGGGAATTTCTAAATCAGATTTCCAAAAAACCGCCAGCATTCCCATAAAGAAGAACAAAATCGGCGGATTGAGAATGTTAAATAGAATTAAACTACCATCCATTTTATTTCACTTTTCCTAAGAATTACAAAACCTGATGAACTTTTATTAAGTTACCTGATCAATATTAGAGAAGTAATTAAGAATTTTCTTAGAATTGAATTTGCAATTGTCAAATGGCAATTCCACTGTAAAAGTTGTAATTTGATCAGGCTGACTTGTGACACAAATTGTACCACGATGCAAGTGCACAATTTTATAAGCGATAGCTAATTTTAATCCCGATCCTTCTATATTCCCAGATCGATCACTTTCTGCACGGTAAAATCATTTGAATAGACGGGGTAAATCTGGCCGCTCAATTGAATCAAACACCCTCCTCTTTTAACCACATCTATAGTTAAATCCCCAACTTGTAAAATGTAATTGAATTTTAGCGGGGGACGATGTTGTAAAGCTCGCAAACGCGCCAGAAGTTCCGAAAATGCAAAAGGTTTAATTTTGAAGCAGTCTATTTTCTGATAAAATCAAAGACTCGACTCCTTTAATATAAATTGATTTATGAGCAAGGGTACTCTATTTGACAAAGTTTGGGACTTGCATACTGTTGGTACACTACCGTCAGGATTAACACAACTATTTATTGGACTACATCTTATTCATGAAGTTACCAGTCCCCAAGCTTTTGGGATGCTTAAAAGCAGGAATCTAAAAGTATTATTTCCGCAGCGGACCATAGCCACCGTTGATCATATTGTTCCTACCGAAAACCAAGCTCGTCCCTTTGTGGATAATATGGCCGAGGAAATGATTCAAGCATTGGAAAAGAATTGTCAAGAAAATAACATAACTTTTTACAATATTGGTTCAGGAAATCAAGGTATAGTTCATGTCATTGCTCCTGAATTGGGACTAACTCAACCGGGCATGACCATTGCTTGTGGAGATAGCCATACGTCAAGTCATGGCGCATTTGGAGCGATTGCCTTTGGTATTGGTACAAGCCAAGTTAGAGATGTTTTAGCATCCCAAACCCTATCATTATCAAAATTAAAAGTCCGTAAAATTGAAGTTAACGGTAACTTAAAACCCGGAGTTTACGCTAAAGACGTAATATTACATATTATCCGTACTCTAGGGGTTAAAGGAGGTGTCGGCTACGCTTACGAATTTGCGGGTACAACCTTTGCTCAAATGAACATGGAAGAAAGAATGACCGTTTGTAACATGGCCATAGAAGGTGGTGCGAGATGTGGATACGTCAACCCCGATAGAATTACTTATGATTTTTTACAAAATAGAGACTTTGCCCCTAAAGGTGCAGACTGGGAAAAAGCCCTTATTTGGTGGAAATCCCTCAGTAGTAATCCTGATGCCGAATATGACGATATTGTAATATTTAATGCAGACAATATCCCCCCCACAGTCACATGGGGAATTACACCCGGTCAAGGAATTGGCGTAGATGAAAAAATCCCCACAGCCGCAGAACTGCTAGAAGAAGACCGCTTTATCGCTGAAGAAGCATATTCTTACATGGATTTATATCCCGGACAACCCATCCAAGGCACAAAAATAGATGTTTGCTTTATCGGTAGCTGTACCAATGGACGCATAAGCGATCTAAGAGAAGCCGCCAAAATCGCCCAAGGTCGCCAAGTTGCAGCGGGAGTCAAAGCCTTTGTTGTCCCCGGTTCAGAACGAGTCAAAAAAGAAGCCGAAGCCGAAGGACTAGATAAAATCTTTGTTAAAGCCGGTTTTGAATGGAGAGAACCAGGGTGTTCCATGTGTTTAGCCATGAACCCCGACAAACTCCAGGGAAGACAAATCAGCGCCTCCTCCTCGAACCGCAACTTCAAAGGTAGACAAGGATCATCCTCCGGTCGCACCTTACTCATGAGTCCTGCTATGGTAGCCACAGCGGCCATAAAAGGGGAAATTGCCGACGTACGGGCTTTATTATAAAATAAAAATCTTGTGGGGTGGGCATCCTGCCCGCCCGCACTAGTCCCAGAGAAAAAACGAAAACACAAAGACAAATAAATCAAATGATACCACCAGAAGATGATTTTGATATTGCAAAGTTTTGTGGTTTGGAGGCGGGAAAAATGTTATCTTATGCTTATCAATCAGTATGCGAAGGGAAACAAATTATTGAATATAATTATAACCCATTAGATTACCACAATCTTTCTATAGAATTAGCATCTAAACGTCAAAATGAGTTTCAATTTTGCATAAAAGCTGTCATTTTATTTCAAGCAAGCATGGAAGCCATCATTAATCAAGCAATCACTACAAAATCAGACATCCAAGAATTGATAGAAGTTAAATCTAACAAAAAAAAGAAACCGACATTTCAAGATAAATGGGAGAAAACACTTGGAAAATACAAGATTGAGTTAGAAAATTTTAAAGAATATCATGAAAATATTTATCGGAATTTAAGAAATAACGTAGTTCATCCCGATAATAGATATTCAGTTAAAAACGCTGAGAAATTTATTTTTTCAAATGTCTATTCTGGTTTTAAAAATGGATGGTTAGCATTTGCATCTTTATCTCAAGCAGTTGGATATCCCCATGATAATAACTCTTGGGATATTTATTGTGATATCTGTCATCTCCCAAAATCAGTGAATCCTGAAGAATACCCCAATTTGACTGAAAAATCATACTTCTTTCTAAACGAATATATGAATCATATAGCAACAATAAATAATATCAGAATTGAAACATCTTTGTAATCAATTTGGTAGGTTTTTAGAGTTAAAATGTCCTTTGTGTCCTTCGTCCCTTCGTGGTTAATTAATTATGGTAAGTGAAGTAAAACAAATATCCAGTCAAGCCGTTCCCCTGCTTGGTAACGACATAGATACCGACCGAATTATACCCGCCCGCTACTTAAAAGCCATTACCTTTGACGACCTAAGAGAGGGGGTATTTGTGGACGACAGAAAAGCCTTAAACGGTGAACACCCATTTGACCAAATCCAATACCAAGGGGCAAATATCCTCATTGTTAACCGCAACTTTGGCTGTGGTTCGTCACGAGAACACGCACCCCAAGCTCTGGCTAAATGGGGAATTAAAGCTCTAATTGGCGAAAGTTTCGCGGAAATCTTCTTTGGTAATTGCGTAGCTATGGGGATACCATGCGTAATTGCTGAAGGAGAAGTAGTTAAACGACTACAAGAATTAGTTATCGCTCATCCTCAAGAAGTCGTTACCATAGATTTGGAAAAATTGCAAGTGCAAATTAGTAATTTTACCGCTGCGGTTGTCATGAGTGAAGGTACAAGAAGCGCCTTTATTGCGGGGACTTGGGACGCTTGTGGACAACTGGTAGCAAATGCAGAACAGGTAAAAGCAACAGCCGCAAAGTTACCTTACATTGCTTGGGGTAATTTAGTGGCCAGTTAGTCGCTGATCTTTTGTCCTCTTGGTTTGTATTTTATCGAACCACAGAGGCACGGAGAACACGGAGAAAGGAGGTGAAAGTTGTATTTAAAATAATGTGTATTTAATATTTTTTGGCGAAAGTCCAGAGTATACACGCTTCCCGGTGTTATGAGGTACATATCTAGCGGGCAAGATACCTGTACTACAAGAGTTTCATGATTCAATTTTGTACCCCATCAAAGCGGTATATATTAACATTTTTCCCGTCAAAACAAGGTATAAATGTCTAAAAACCCGATCAAGGTTGACCGGGTTCTAGTGAATTTGCAGGTTTCAAATGATTAAACTAAGTAAGTGAATTTAAGTTACTAAAGGTGGACTTTCTAAAACGCAAACACAGCATATTAACGTCTTTCCGATCTGGATTTGGCTTCGCCATCTTATCTAAGGTTTGGCTAGTTGCCACTTTATGATCAATAATGCTGCACTTGTGGGGCTAATGACGGGGGACACTAGATCAATTGCCCTTTCTCTTAGTCGGTTTCTTCTTAACTTGGTGTCCTATGGATTTAATATATCATTTCATTTTGGATGTGGAATATTTTCTTTACATTTATTAACAAATAGGTGGAAAGGAAGAGGAGTAAAATAAAATTGATATTTACCGTTATTCAAAATTACAACCTGTTGCAAAATGTCCCCAGTATTCCCAATTGGTAGTAAAGTCCGTGTGGTAGCATTACCACCATACCTGAAAACCGCTGAACCAATGCCTATGTTACGTCCTGTTGATGTCATTCATCTTGGGGAAGAAGGTATAGTTATCGACTGTCGTCCTGGTGGTTATTGGGGTGTGCGCTTTACTAGAGGCGCTTTTCTCATAGATAGCCAATACATTGAAAGTATCGAAAAATCACCAGAACCTGAAGTAGATTAAAAATATTTACCAACAAGAATATAAACTTATATTAAGTTATTTTTTTGGTTCAGACAATGATTTCTCCTCGTCCCTTTACTAGCATTTTATTTGCTATTTGTTTAACTGTTATCAGTTGGTTGAATTTTACACCTAATGCTCAAGCTTTAGGTGGTAAATTACCTGCAATTAATCAACCTGCACCTGAGTTTACTTTACCAACTAATACGGGTAATGGTAAGGTTTCCCTGGCTGATTTTGGCGGTAAATGGGTAGTTCTCTATTTTTACCCTCAAGACTTTACCTCTGGGTGTACTATTGAAGCAAGACGGTTTCAGCAGGATTTACCTAAGTACATTGAGAAAAATACTCAAGTTATTGGTATCAGTGCTGATGATATTGATTCCCATGCAAAATTTTGTGATTCAGAAGGGTTAAAATTTCCTTTGTTAGCTGACACTACGGGAACGGTTAGTAAAGCTTATGGTTCTTGGATAGGTGTTGTTTCTATGCGCCATAGTTTTATTATTGATCCTCAAGGTATTTTACGAGCAACTTTTGTAAAAGTTAATCCCACTATTCACAGTACGGAAGTTTTAGCGAAGTTAACAAAATTGCAGTCTTCTGTTTTTTAGCTGAAGAAGATATAATATACGCGGCTACACAAACTAACATTAATAAAAGTTTCTGCGAAGTCTGTGTAGACGCGGTTTTTAATCACCAAATATAATTCAGGGTTAATTTATTGATATGAATCATGATCCTTATATTGTTAAACCAGGTTCTCAAATTTCTTTGATTAAGGACTATAATCCCAGTTACAAATGTGAATTTCATCAAAAAGGTGATGCGGTAAAAAAATTAAATGCAGGTATTTTTCAATTAGCTAAATATCAAGATATTCTCTATGCTCAAAATAGTTATTCTTTGTTAATTATTTTTCAAGCAATGGATGCTGCTGGTAAAGATAGTACCATTAAACACGTTATGTCTGGGGTGAATCCTCAAGGATGTCAGGTATTTAGTTTTAAATCACCTAGCGAAGAAGAGTTAGATCATGATTATTTATGGCGCTCGATTAAGTCTTTACCGGAAAGGGGGAGAATTGGCATATTTAATCGTTCATATTATGAAGAATTGCTGATAGTTCGGGTACATCCAGAGGTACTTAAAAAGCAACAATTGCCCAGTTTTCCCCAAGGTAATCAAATATGGAAACAGCGATTTGAGGAAATTAATAATTTTGAAAAATACTTGGTAAATAATGGGGTAATTGTGCTAAAGTTTTTTCTGAATGTTTCAAAATCAGTACAAAAAAAACGATTTTTAGAACGAATTGAATCACCGGAAAAAAATTGGAAACTTTCTGTTAGTGATGTAGGAGAAAGGGCTTTTTGGGATGATTATATGGACGCTTATGAAAAAGTTTTCAACAACACAAGTACAGAATTTGCACCCTGGTATATTATTCCTGCTGATCGTAAATGGTTTACACGATTGGTAGTAGCGGATATTATTTGTAAAAAATTACGGGACTTAAATTTGCATTACCCCCAAATTAGTGAGGAAAATAAACGGCAATTACAGGAAGCTAAACAAACTTTAGAAGCAGAAAATTAACTTTATTAAGAGGGTGTTTGAAAAGTATTAGATCAAACCGATAATCTCCACAAACCTAACCCCTTCCCTACCTCTCCTAAGAGGAGCTATCTTGTACACGCAAGTTAAATTACCCCCCTTAATCCCCCCTTGGAAATGGGGGAAACCGGAAAAATTACCCTATGTATCTATAGTTAAATTACCCCCCTTAATCCCCCCTTGGAAATGGGGGAAACCGGAAAAATTACCCTATGTATCTATAGTTAAATTACCTCCCTTAATCCCCTCTTGGAAATGGGGGAAACCGGAAAAATTATTTCCCTATGTATCTATAGTTAAATTACCCCCCTTAATCCCCCCTTGGAAATGGGGGAAACCGGAAAAAT
>Ga0208200_100012_pt1 | contig 56206 bp, 54 predicted proteins | sample LakMenEpi13Aug08_FD_150689 | JGI IMG/M metagenome (GOLD analysis project Ga0208200, IMG submission 150689) | Freshwater microbial communities from Lake Mendota, WI - 13AUG2008 deep hole epilimnion (SPAdes) | ecosystem: Environmental > Aquatic > Freshwater > Lake > Epilimnion/Euphotic zone ...
ATAACTTCTCTAAGGTATTGCTTAGTTAAGCCATTCTCAACCAGCCAAATACATCATCAACAGTTAATTTTAACTCTACTCCCGCCAATACAGGCAGAATATCGGTTTTTTCCATCAGTATTGGTTGGCGATCGCATAAAAATACTAGAATACTTAAATCATCAGGATCAAGAAACCATCCCAATTTACACCCATGCTCCATACAATACAAGATATTGCCAATCACTTTATTGGATTTCTGTTCAGGAGAAAGAATCTCAATTACCCAATCGGGAGCTAGTTCAAATCTATCTGGGACTTCTCCACTGCTAAGGAAAGGAATATGTTCCCATGTAAAAACTGCTATATCAGGAACAATTGAGCGATTACCAAAGCTACACCTAAGTTCAGGGAAAGCATAGGCAATTTTTTCAGATTCACTCACCAAATTAATTTCGCTGCTAAGTTTCCCTTGCAGTCGGCTGTGTCTTCCTTTCGGCATAGGTTTTTGAATAATTTCCCTACCCAAGAACTCCGATGCTGGCTTTGTTTCCGGTAGCATCAGAAACTCCTGCAATGTGAGAGATTTTATGGTGCTGATGGTCATAAAGGATGATTATTGTAGCCCTCAGTCGACATCGTTTTAATAATTATACCATAATTTAGACATAGCTTTCCCCTACTCCGGCCTCCCCAGTTACGAGCAGGTTGCGAGGGAGGAACTGAGATCAAAAGACCATCAAAGCTCAACTCCTAAAACACAGATAATTTAATTAATCTTGTCAGAGGTCAGTATAAGAAGTTACACTCGATCCCAAAACCCTTACCGCACACTAGCCTCCGCGTGCTGCTTATTCCGCTCTCCTTTGTCCCCGTAATAACCACTAGAATAGTAATATCCACCATAACCGCTTTCCTTGACAATACCATTCACCACCATGCCTAAAATAGGTAATTTAGCCTGAGTGAGTAATGACTTCGCCGCATTTACCGCTGAATACTCCACCTTTCCAGGACGGACAACCAGCAATAATCCATCTACATACTTACCAACAATCAGAGGATCAGTAACAGCCGTTAACGGGGGCGTGTCAATAATTACAAAGTCATAATCCTTACTAGCTTCTTCAACCAAGTCAGCCATGCACTGGGAATCTAACAGCGCCACCGGGTTAGGCGGAATTTTTCCTGCTGGTAACATTTTCACCAGGGGGGATACTTCCTGAACCGCATTTTTTAACTGCGTCTGACCGGCTAAGATATTACTTAACCCCAGCAAGTTGTGTATTTCCCAAACCCGGTGCTGACGAGGACGACGCATATCCGCATCCACTAACAATACTCGTTTTCCTACATAAGCTCCTGCTAGAGCTAAATTTGCTGCTACAAAAGACTTACCTTCTCCAGGGGTTGCACTAGTTACCAAAATTACCCGCAATTTCTTGTCAGAGACGGTGAACCCCAGGTTAGTCTGGAGCATTTCAAAAGACGTACTAACTGGTGAATAGGGGTCATCCAACAATGGTAACTCTTGCCGACCTTCCTGCGGATTTTTCGGATTCTTTTCCCCATGTTGAGGAATTGTCCCCAGTAAAGGAAAGCCCAACAGCCGATTGGCCTCTTCAATATTTTTGAGGGATTGATTCATGGATTCCAACAGTAGCGCCGTGCCCGCGCCTAAAAGCACCCCTAAAAATCCGCCTAGTGCTAAGTTGAGGGGAATCTTAGGAGAGACGGGACGTTCAGGAACTAAAGCCTCGGAAATTACCCGGGAATTACCTACGTTCTGATTCTCTAATACTTGAACTAACTGGTACTGCTTCAGAAATTCTTGGTAGGTGATTTGTGCGACAGTTAACTGTCTTTGTAGCTGTAGCTGTTGTTGTTCCAGTCGAGGTAAGCTATCTAAACGTCTTCTGTTAAATATAAATACCCTTTGCAATTCCTCAACTTGTTTTGTTAATGCTAACCTTTCTACCTCCGATTTGACAAGGTCTTGAGTTAATGTTTGTTTCAGTTCTCCTATTTGCAAATTCTGTTGAGATAGGGACTCAAAATTACCAACGGTCTGGCCGACTCGTTCTTCTAGTAATTTTTTCAGAGATGCCTCTTTCATGACTAAATCCACAACTTTTGGATTATCATCAGTATATAGTGTTCGCGCTACTGCTAGTTCCGATTGCGTTTTTTGGTATTCTGTGAGAACCTGTTGTACACCACGGGATTGACTTAATGTACTCAAATCTACTGCCTGTTGTCTATCCAGTTTCATTTCATTCTGTAAGGCTACGGAACGAGTCAAGGCCGCCGCTAATTGCCCTTGGCTTTGGGTAATTGCTTCATTCAGCCTTCCTAGAGATTCCAGACCAGTTTTCGCTTCTACATCTAAAGCTACTACTCGGTTATTTTCTTTAAACCTCCGCAGGTTCATTTCTGCTTTGGTAACTCGGCTTTCAACCTCTGGTAATTGCTTGGATAAAAATTCTCGCGCTGATGTAGCTTCTCTACGGTTAGTGCGAACATTACTCTCTAAGTAATATTTCATCAAGGAATTCACCACATTTGCTGCTTCCTGGGGATTTGTGCTTTTATACGAAAGCTGCATTACATCTGTTCCTCGGACAGTCTTCAACTTCAGTTTTTTGAGAAAAACTCCCAAGGAAAGTTGTTTGCCTTGATCATCTGTCAACTTTAGTGTGGTAATAGTTTTTATAACGATAGGGTAAGAGCGGATGATCTCAGATTCCGTGTCTACTGGGTTGCTAAGGTTTGTCAGTGCACCCAATTCTCCCATCTGTTGGGATAGACCTGAGAGTGATGAAGCCCCACTTTTTTTAGTAAAAACCAATTTCCCTTCCGATTCATATACTGGTTTTGTCAAATAAGTGACCAGGGCTGTAGCTCCAAAGACGGAGGCAAAAACAATTGATGCTACCAGCCAACGTCTTTTGAATATCAGCCAGTATTGTTGGATATCAACAGAGGAATCTTGGGTTTCTTGGTTAATGGACATAAATTAATTTAATTTCAGAAAATACCCTAAGTATAGAAATTAGGCAGTGTAAAAATTATAGATCATTTGTCCGAACAAAAACTAGTCATCAGTGGTTTTTGGCATTTAATTTTTTCCCAAGCGAGAAAACTGGAGATGATATTATTTAGATTATTATACTTAGGTTGCCAATTCAATACCTGCTTAATTTTTTCTGTAGCAGCAGTCACACAGGCTGGATCTCCCGGACGACGCGGTACTTCGATGACTGGAAAATCTACCCCAGAAATCGCCTTAACCCTTTCTACAACTTGTCTGACACTATAACCTTGTCCATAACCACAGTTGAAAATTTGACTTTCTCCATCCTGTTCTAGATAGCGTAACCCATCAACATGGGCTGTGGCTAGGTCTTCGACATGGATATAATCTCGAATTCCTGTACCATCTGGGGTGGGAAAATCAGTGCCAAATATCTTAAATTCTGATTGGCGTTTCAGGGCAGTATTACAGGCATTGGCAATCAGATGAGTTGCATTCCTGGAGTTTTGTCCGATTCTACCACCGGGGTCTGCTCCCGCAACGTTGAAATAGCGGAGAATTACATATCGCAACTGAGATGCTATTCCATGATCTTGAATCATCCATTCACTCATTAGTTTAGAGCGCCCGTAGGGGTTAATCGGTAATGTGGGAGTAAACTCTGTGACAGGATTTTCTTCAGGTTCGCCGTAAACTGCGGCTGTACTAGAAAAGATCAATTTGTCAACACCCATGATACTACAGCACTGGAGTAAATTCAAAGTATTCCGGGTGTTATTGGTGTAGTAATCTAGGGGATGGGCAACGGATTCTGGTACAATTAGACTGGCGGCAAAGTGCAAGACTGCACTAAATTGATGTTTGGCAAAGACTTGGTAAAGGTGGTCTATATCTCCTAAGTCGCCAATAATTAGTTCACCATGCAGTACAGATTGAGGAACACCCGTAGAGCAATTGTCATATACAACTAGGTCATAACCAGCTTCACCCAGTTGACGCACGACATGAGAGCCAATATAGCCGGCACCTCCAGTTACCAAGATCTTTTGATTCATCTGCCTTTACCCAACAAAACAACTCTGATGGTTTTCAAGACTATCACCATATCCAAGAATAAAGAATAGTTCTTAATATAGTAAAGGTCGTAAGATAGCTTTTCATAAGCATCTTCCAGGGAAGCCCCGTAGGGATAAAGCACCTGGGCCCAACCAGTAATTCCTGGTTTGACTAAATAACGCATTTCATAATAAGGAATTGCTTCTTTGAGCTTAACATCAAACTCTGGCCTTTCTGGACGAGGTCCAATTAGGCTCATTTCTCCACGTAACACATTTATAATCTGTGGTAGTTCGTCAATTCGCAGAAGTCTAAGCCAATGTCCTACCTTGGTAATGCGTGGATCTCGTTGACTTGCCCATTGGGCTCCTCTTTTCTCAGCATCTTGATACATGGAACGAAACTTGTAAACCCGAAATGGTTTACCATATAATCCTGTTCTTAATTGACTATAAAAAATTGGACCTGGGCTATCTAATCTAATTATGAATCCGACAATTACCATGAGTGGTGACAGTAGTAAGAGTAATAGCCCGGTCAATAAGATATCTGTACACCGTTTGATTTTGAGACTAGTACCACAAAAGACTAAGTTAAAACCATTGCTAAACGCAAACCACTCATCCTCAAGTAAAGATGACGGTAGTTTATACCATAAAGTTTCCCAAATGTCAGGCAACCGATAAATAGGTATGCCTTTTAGTCGCAGTTCCATCAGACTCTGTAGCTGTGCATCGGTGAGGCCTATTTTTGTCCCTACTACTACCCCTGACAAGGGTTGTTGACTCCAATAAGATAATTCGCTGAAGCAGCCTTCATGACTGAGTTGGGGCTCTATTTCTGCTAAGTCAGAAAACTGTTGAGGATTTTCAGTAAGAATCACTAATCGCCCTAATGGATTCCGCGTTAAGAACATTTGGGCAAATTTTATGGCATGATTACTAGAGCCTAGCATTAACCAACGACCTTGTTGGGACTTTGATCGCCACCAATTCAAGGACAATAGTCTTAATATAATTGCCCAGATTGTAAATATTCCTAAGTTAATTAGCAATATACTCCTCAGTCCTCCTGTATGCTGTTGCCAACTTCCTGATAAATAAATTATCAAGGAGGTGATGACAGTAACTACTAAACTGTTGAGGAGGATGCGAGCTGGAGCTTGTAAACCTGCAATTTCTTTTTCTGGATGGTATGTATCTAACAAATACATTCCAGTTAAAACCATTAATATAAATCCATACACAAATAAGTCAAATCCCGCCAATGCATGATCCAAAGTCAAGTAGGAACTAATTCCCAAACAGACAAATAGGCCAAAAACATCGCCCACAATCAGAAATAAAGGTATAAGGCGTGGAAGTTTTACTAACTGAATACCGCCTCTATGAGTCTCAAATCCTATCTCCAGCATAATTATTGTTTTTGATTTGCTTTTAGAAACATGAACTTGTAACAATCCTCTTCTGGTCTTTGCGCTGATGGTAAGCTAAGAACATTAAAGATTCTTCTTTAATAGATCTGAGATGCTGGTACACAATGGCGCACGCTAACCAATGATGAAAAACCCGTAAAAATACTGTTGCATGATTTTTTAATTTTAATTGTTAATTCTACCCTCTGATACCAGTGTATAATAAAGGAAACTGTATTGATCAGATCTTCGTGAATAAATACACTTTTCTAGATTACGGTATTTTGTGATGATTAGTGAGTGAATTTGATTAAATACATTTACCCAATATTAGGTGTTTAATCAGTGAACTTTTAAAATATCTAGTTTGAATCACCCTAATAATTCAGGTGGAATGCTATGTCTCTAATCATTTCGCACTTTTTGGGGGTTTTCCCTATAGATGCTCTCAGTCTTCAGCGGTCAGCAATCAGGGGTAAAACCTTTTGGTATGAGCTTCTAGGATGAAAATTAGAATATTATGCCAGTGCATACCACTGTATTTACTTCGACTGTTGAGATATTAAATAGGTATATGAAAAAACAGAACTATGTAACGAAAAGTTAAAGTTCCCAAAATCTCTTTTCTATTCTGTGTTTCTTTGTCTTTAGGACAAATTTTGACGCTAACCTGTTGACTGTGCTCGATTCATACCTTCACCAAAACTCTGAAATCCTAATGATGTCGTGAGAATTGGATTGGGTTTCAAGCCTATTTTTGGAAAATGCCTGATTTATTGCCCAACATTAAATATTTAATCACAGCCTATACTAAATTGTAAAGCCCCTAACCAAATGAAAAAATGTCGAACACCCTTAAAGGTGCGTCTGATTCAGGAGGATACACCTACGGATACGCCACGCAACCTATCAGACAAGCTATAAAGGCTAGTTGCACACAAAGACATTTTATAGATAACAAGGCAGAACCTATGCTGAATATTCCCAAAAATCTCGTCAATTTCACCCAAACTCCTCACAGTGGTTATCATTGGGATGGTGGTAGTCGCCGCTTTTTTGAAGGTTGGTATTACCGGGTCACACTGCCCGATATTGGGCAAACTATCGCTTTTATGTACTCTATCGAAGACCCTATGGGTAATCAGCCTTACAGCGGCGGAGCAGCCCAAATCCTGGGTATAAATGATGAATATCTTTGTCGTACTTTTCCCGATGTTAACAAATTTTGGGCGAGTCGAGATGTTTTAGGATTAGGACATTGGGGAAAAACTAACTTACAAGTTGCTCCTCTGTATCTTATACGTGATGAATTTACACATTATATTCAGGAGGGTTATCAAGCTACAGCTATTTTAAATCAAGGGATAATTACTGATCCTGCTACTGGTAATTACTGTCGATGGGAGTACGAAATTCAACCTATATACGCATGGGGAAATCAAAATACTTTTCAGCAATCAACAGCAGGTTTGTTATCATCTTTACAAATATTTGAACCAGGATGGCAAATTTTAATGGCTCATGGTTTAGCTAAAGGTTGGATAGACTGGCATGGTAAGATTTATGAGTTCACTAATGCACCTGCATACTCAGAAAAAAATTGGGGTGGTGCATTTCCCCAAAAATGGTTTTGGCTAAATTGCAATTCTTTTATTAATCAATCGGATTTAGCTTTAACGGCGGGTGGTGGCAAACGTGGTGTATTATGGTGGCTGGAATCGGTGGCGATGATTGGTATCCACCACCAAGGTAAGTTTTATGAATTTGCTCCCTGGAATTCAGAGGTAAAATGGCAAATTCAGCCCTGGGGTAGATGGCAAATGCAAGCTAAAAACCTACATTATGAGGTTAAACTCACCGCAACTACCCATCTCCCAGGTACACCCCTCCGCGCACCAACAAGGAATGGATTGGCATTCTGTTGTCGAGATACTATGCAAGGTGAGCTAAACTTAGAATTGCGAGAACTTAAGGGCAGTAAATCTAAGGTGATTATCAATGCCAGTAGTAATCTGTGTGGCGTGGAAATTGGTGGTGATGATTGGGATCATGACTGGCACTCTCACTAAAAATACTGCTATTATGGTATTTAGTTAGGTCTTTGGGGTTGTAGCTCAGTTGGATAGAGCGAGCGCCTCCTAAGCGCTAGGCCGTGCGTTCGATCCGCACCAATCCCATTTGTATATGTATTAATAGATTCTGGGCGGGTTTCCCCGCCCCTAATGCTATAATTTGGCGTGAGCGGCCAAAATAATTCTTTCTGTTTCTTCCCAATTAATACATTTATCAGTTACGGAAACACCATATTGTAGGTCTTCACGATTTCCTGTAATCGGTTGACTACCTTCATACAAATTTGATTCTAGCATCATTCCTACAATGGAACTATTACCATCAACTATTTGCTGAATAATATTCTCAAAAACCATAGATTGTAATCTGTAATCTTTATTAGTATTACCATGACTACAATCAACAACTATTCTGGGTGATAGGTTGGCTGCTTTTAATTGTTCCTCTACTAATTTGATGTTTTCTGCATCAAAGTTAGGCTGAGTTCCACCCCGCAAAATTACATGACCATGGGCATTTCCCCGAGTTTGAAATACGCTTACTTGTCCTTTTTGATTAATCCCTAGAAAATTATGTGGTGTTTTTGCAGATTTGAGGGCATTTACAGCTACTTGAATATTCCCGTCTGTACCATTTTTAAATCCGACGGGCATAGATAGACCACTAGCCATTTCTCGGTGTGTTTGCGATTCAGTTGTTCTTGCCCCAATTGCTGACCAGGATACCAATTCGCTGATATATTGGGGTATAATGGGATCAAGTGCTTCTGTGGCGGTTGGTAATCCTAAATCTGCCAACTTTAATAATAAGTTTCTGGCAATTAATATCCCTTTTTCTACATTAAAGGAATCATCCATTTCTGGATCATTAATTAATCCTTTCCAACCTACAGTAGTTCTCGGTTTTTCAAAATAAACCCGCATAATTAACAGCAATTTATCTTGAACTTTTTCGGCTAAAGGTTGCAATTTTTCGGCATATTCTATAGCGGCTTTGGGATCATGAATGGAACAAGGACCCACGACAAGGAATTTACGTCTATCTTGAAAATCTAGAATATGTTCTATTTGTTGTCTGAATTTTAAAATTGTATGTTCAGCGGTTTTGGTTAAAGGTAATTTGTCCTTAACTTCATTAGGAGTTAGCAAAACATGAGAACTCTTAATATTAGTGTTAATTAATTTATGAATCATGGCAGAAATCTCTTGATTTGTGTTATCGGTTAGCAATCCTATCTAAAATATTTGTGAAAACGTTTCTTATTCTCTTTAAGCGTAAAGTAGTTAGTTAGAAAACCAGGTTGCACAAATTTAGATAAGGTTACTATATGCAAGGGTATAATATTTTATTATACACAGTTTTTCAAAAAATACAAGATAAGTCCGTGTTATTTCCATGATGTTTAGATATAAAGGAATGATTTAACGTGATTTTGACGGTGATTAAAGGTTAGAAAGCTTGTACAGAGAGGATTTAAGAAATGGAAGATCAAAAAAATAAATAAGATTGATGGAGAAAAACTACTGATATTTAAGTTAACTTCTGCCATTTTCTACTTCTATCAAATTTATATTAAATTAGCGTTTCTGTGGTTTATTTTCGTTATTATCATCAAAATCATCATCTTCAAAAAAATCCCAGTCATCATCATCGGTTACTTGATTTTTGCTTGATTCTTGATAAGGGGGAACAATTACCCGATAATCAGCATCATAAATCGATTCGGTTTTACCTACAGCAGTATTTTTTGGCGCTTGGGAACTGTAGGAATAAACGGAACTAGTTCGGGAATTGTTTTGAGAGGTCTCTGGTACTGATTGATAATTATCACCATCATCCCAATCATCTCGATTTTGATTTGTATTCCAATCATCTTGATCATGAAATTGACTAACTGGGGGTGGAGGACTTTGAGAAGGTGGAGTATATGGTCTAACACGGGGTGGGGTGGGAATTGATTTAGGTGTAGGTTGTTGTTGTAAATTTAAATCCGTCGCCAACTTTAATAACCTGGTAATTATTAAAGATGTAAAAATACCAGCAATGATACTCAATAAAATCCACAATCCTAATGGTAATGATTGACTTCGCATTCCCAAAAATACTAGGGACAGTAAGGGCGATAAATTTTGGGCTAATATGATTATTAGTCCCAGTATTGCCGCCACTAAGATAATTAAGCGAATTACAGCCATAAAAAGTTCAAAATTGCTGCAGAAATTGAAAATACATCAGAGAAACAAACCCCTAACGGGGAAAGGCTATAAATGACCTTGCCATCGCTGAATTGGTATACAATCAACGTCTAATTGATCCAGAGCGCGAGCAACAACAAAATCAACTAAATCCTCAATGGTTTGAGGGTTGTGATACCAAGCAGGAATAGCCGGGACAATTCTGACTCCAGTTTCTGCTAAGGTGGTCAGGTTTCGCAGGTGAATTAAACTCAAAGGAGTTTCTCTGGGGACAATTACTAGTTTACGTCCTTCTTTGATTTGTACATCTGCGGCTCGTTCTAGTAAGTCGGAACTTAATCCACCAGCTAGTTTGGCGACTGTACTCATACTACAAGGCATAATGATCATCCCCAAAGTGCGAAAAGAACCACTGGCAATACCAGCGCCAACATCACTCCAAGGATGACAGCGGAGTTTGCCTTGTGCGGGAACTCCCGCTTGTTCCCGCCAAAATTGTGCTTGTTTATCTGGTTCTCCTGGCATTCGGATTTCCTGTTCTGCTTGCCAAACCATGTAAGTTGATTTAGAGGCTACCAGTTCAATCTCGTATTCTGCTGCTAAGAGAAATTTAAGAGCGCGAACGGCGTAAATTAGACCAGATGCACCTGTTACGCCCAGGATTAAAGGTTTTGTGTTATTAGTCATTAGTCAGTGGTCGGTGGTTGGTAGTCAGTATTTACAGCGTTTTCCGCTGAAGATGAGGTACAAGGTTGAATTATGAAACTCCTGTGGTGCGGGCATCTTTCCCGCTAGATATGTACCTCATAACACCGGGAAGTGCTGTAATAACAATGGATGGACAACTGACAACTGGCAAAGAATAACTGACTATTCTTTATCATTATGGTTCTTGGTCGAAAGAGTCGGTTTCATTGGGTGAATAAATGTCTCCTAGATCTTCATTATTTATATTTGCGCCCATGCTTTTAGGTAAACCATCTGCGCCAACGGTAACTAAATCAATTTGTTGACGGTAATAATCAACACTCTTGACTTGCACCATGCAGCTATCGCCGAGTCGGTAGGAAGCTCGATTTTTCCGCCCAAATAAAGCTTGTTGTCTAGCCCGATATTCATACCAATCATCTTTGAGGGAACTGACGTGAACTAGCCCTTCTACCCGTAAGGTATTGGCGAGATTGCCCCGGATCGGTGCTTCTACTGGGACTTCGATTTCTACAAAAAAACCATAGGATTGAACACCAGTAATTACTCCGGGAAATATTTCGCCAATGCGTTGTTTCATCAAGGAGGCTTTTTGCAGTCCGGCTAAATCAGCTTCTGCTTCTTGGACTTCTTTTTCTCGGTCATTAATCTGAACAACAACTCTAGTTAAGTCACTTTGGATTTCTTGTTGGAGTTCTGGGGGAAGAACGTTCCAATTAATTTCTTCATGACAATTGGAATGGCGGAGATTAATTCGTTCTTTGACGCGGGTATTCCGGCGATCGCGCCCATGTTCTATTAAGTTATGATACACCCGTTGTAAGAGGATATCTGGATAACGACGGAGGGGGGCGGTGATGTGGACATATTGAGATAAGGCCAGTCCAAAGTGAGAACTCTTGGTGACGCTGTAGACAGAGGGCTTAAGAGTGTCCTGTAACAAGTAAGTGAGAACTTGTTCCGATGGAGATTCGGTAAAAGCTCCTGTCAAGTGTTGATAATCTAGGGGTTGGATTTCCAATTCTGGGTCTAGTCCTAATTCCACACCTAAATTCACAGCTAGTTTGAGCATTTCCTGAACATCTTCGGGGTCAGGTGTACCTTGGACTCGCCATAGACAAGGAATGTCTAGAGCGTTGAGGTGGTTGGCCATGAGTTGGTTAACTAATATTACCAACTCTGTGATCAGCGACGCTGGTGGTAAGTCATTTAGTACCACAGATCCCATTGATCCTTCATCATGGTAAGGGTTATGAGTGGGTGGGAGATTTAACTGTAAACTACCCCGCTCTAAACGTACCTGTTTAATAGCCATAGCCAAAGTCTGCAAATCTAGCAGTTTCTCTTGAACTTCGGCTGTCACTTTGGTGGTTTTACCTGTGAGAATGCTGACTGCATTTGTTTGACTTACAGATGTATCTACACTAATGACACTAGGTTGAATTTCCCATTCCTCCACTTCTCCCGATTGGGGGTTAATGGTAATGATAAAGGAAAGAGCCAAGCGATCGCTACCAGGGATCAGAGAACACCGTTCTGTCACCGCTGCTGGTAACATTGGCAGTAAGGATTCTCCTAAATATACTGATTTACCGCGCTTCAGGGCTTCCCTATCTAAGGCTTCATCTGGTTGGATATAGTGGGACACATCCGTAATGTGAACAATTAATCGCCAATTATCAGCGGTAGTTTTTTCCAAACTCCAGGCATTTTCCACCACAGATTCATCACTGTTGACACTTTTGATCGTGAAGGTAAAAATATCACGTAAATCGAGACGATTTTTCAGGTCTGCTTTCAGGAGTCTTTTGGGTAACTTTGTGGCGACATCGAGGATTGCATCAGGAAAAGTTCGGGATAAATCATGTTTACAAGTTACCAAATCTATATCTGCTGCGGCTTCAGCATCACTGCCCAGAATTTGCACCACTCGACCCAAGGGGGGATATTGTGCCAAGGGATAACGGAGAATTTCTACATGAGCTAAATGATCAATTGCCTCTTCCAGATTCATGCTGTTGAGTTGTAGTTTTAGTTCAAACAGCAATCTGTCATCTAAGGGTACAGCCCGAAAACCTTCCTCTACCTGCTTAATTCTGGCGAGTAAGGTGTGATTAGACCGTTCCATGATCAATTTAACTTCACCTTCGGGCGATCGCCGTCGACTGCCTTCCTTGAGGACTCTAACTAAAACGCGATCGCCATTCCAGGCATTACTCAAATGACTTTCACGGATGTAAATATCCTCTGAGCCTTCGCTATCTTGAATTGCAAAGCAAAAGCCCTTGCTGGAACAGCGTAGTTTAGCCTCAATTAACCCCTCCTCAGTGACGCGGCGATATTTTCCCCGTTCCTTCACCAAAAGCCCAATTTTTTCCAGTACATCTAAAGTAATTTGTAGTTTTTCTAGACTTTCCTCATTCTCACAACCCAGTTTCTTTTCTAGGACTTTACGAGCTACCAATTTATCATCTGTAAAATTGGCAAGAAGTGTAGCGATTGAAAATTCCATGCAGTGAACCGACCTTTGGTCAAAACATCATTTTTTGTCGAATCTGGTTTTCCGCTAGTTGCCGTCATGGTAGGAGAAAGCGCCTGCTCCGATTTCTCGCTTTATGACACTCAGAGTTTGTCAGCGTGACTGCTTCCCCGGCTCTAAACAATTTCCACCATACACTCTGATACTTAATGATTAACCACTAGATGTATAGATTATGGGTTAGGGAGAGACTTGGTTTGAAGAACTCTTCATACCACCCAGAAGCTATAAACACGCTTAACCATTGGTTTTTGATTGTTTAGAACGAAGGTAATTTCACACCATTAGCATCCGATAGCGTAGCGTTAGCCATGTCTTAACTAGGAGAAACTGCCGAAAAACCCCAATTCTCCCTTCTGTAGAATCGGTAACAATCAGGTAAGCAGTAAAACACAGGCAGTGAGGGCGAACCTTATCTTTACTATTGTAGATTTAGAGCGCACTTCTTTAAAAATACTTCTAGATATCTAATTGGGTAATTAGTATAGCATTTAATTAGGTGAAGATGACAATTTCTGATCAATAACTGCTAGAATCAGGTCATATCTAATGTCTTGTGTCTTAACTGTCCGGTTCTCAGTAGGACTTTATACGGAAATATGCCCTTATGTCTAGGAGTAGTTAATTATCCTTGTCCGTTATTCCCTGACTAGAAATTTATGTAGTTACGAGAATTTAGATAAAATGGTTGAAAGTATGATGTTGGCGCAATTCCAAAACTTGTACCCCAACGGCAGTATAATCTCGGAATTAATAGAAATTTTTCAAGGTAAATATATCGTCCGTGTCAGTATACAAATTGAAGGTATCATCCGTGCAACGGGAATTGCCGGAGCAGAAACGGTGGAAGCTGCAGAAGACCAAGCTAGAATTAGGGCGTTAACAGTTTTAGGAATCAAGAATCTACCAGTAGAAGTTACAAAATCGGCCTCACTATTAGTTCCCCCACCACCAATCCAACCTAGTTTACAGGAATCAAAACCTGTTTCTCCTGTCAGCAGCAATACACCAATATATACACCACCTGTTCTAGAAGAGCTTAATACTGATAAAGCTACAAAACCAGAGATATTTCCTCATTCAGAACCAGAATATCCACCTTTAACAGAAGTCTCTCTTAGTAATGTCACACCGTTTACTCCTCGGAATTATACCCCTTATGAAGATGCTGGTGTTCAGTCAGTCATCGGTAAAAAGAAAAGACATAATGAACCAGTAAATTTATCTGATGTAATTGCCCAAACAGATGTAGAAATTGAGCGTTTAGGTTGGACACCAGAACAAGGAAAAGATTATTTGGTGAAAACCTACAATAAACGAGGACGTTCTCTTCTGAGTGAAGAAGAATTACGCAATTTTCTCACTTACCTAAAATCCCAACCAGACCCAATTGCGGGATTTTAAACTGGCCAGTTGTTAGTCGTTAGTTTTTTCCTTTACCACTGACCACTAACCACTGACCACTGACCAATAACTAAACTAGAGCGACAGGACGACTACCTGCGGCATGACGGTCAATTACTTGGTCAATTAAGCCATAGTCTTTAGCTTCAGCCGGAGACATAAAGAAATCACGTTCGGTATCTTCAGAAATCCGCTCAAAAGGTTGACCAGTGTGTTCAGCGAGAAACTCATTCAGTCGTTGCTTGTGGTACAGAATTTCCCGGGCTTGAATTGCAATATCAGTCGCTTGTCCCTGAGCACCACCCAGGGGTTGATGAATCATAATCCGTGAATGGGGTAAACTCATGCGTTTACCCTTTGTACCAGCACTGAGAAGAAAAGCTCCCATACTTGCCGCTAATCCAGTACAAATTGTACAAACATCAGGGCGAATATGCTTCATAGTGTCAAAAATTCCCATTCCTGCTGTCACTGAACCACCAGGAGAATTAATGTACATATATATGTCCTTCTCCGCGTCCTCAGAATCTAAAAACAGCAGTTGGGCCACAATCAAGTTGGCTAGATTGCTATCAACTTGTTCTCCCAAAAAAATAATCCGCTCACGCAACAGCCGTGAATAGATATCAAAGGCGCGTTCGCCTCGACCCGATTGTTCAATAACGATAGGAATCATTTAGCGTGTTTTTAGCTATTTTTCATTTATTCTATCGGTGACAATGGCTGATTGTGTTGAAATTACCAATGAACATTAGTTTAAGCGAGATAAAGAGAGCAGGTAAAAGTCAATGTAAAGAAATATATTTTACGTAAATGCCAGTGTTTGTACAGTTTCCAATAATTAATTACCTGGGGTATAAGAATTAGTTACTTGGGGTATAAGAATTAGTTATTTCTATAAATCTAAAAATAAATTTGTATTTTTAAGACACTTTTCAGGAAAAACAAACGTCTAAATTGTTAGGTATATATGAATGGAAAACTAGAGCACATTCTTTCATTGATTTCTAAGATATTCTCAAATTATATTCACCGTATCCAAATAAATCAATAACGCAAAGTGTATTTAGAATAACAAATTTACATGGAAGTCCCATCCATATAAATAAAGAGAGGATGTTATGTCAGAAAAATTTATACAAGCGGTCTTGATTACATTTTTGTTGGAACTGATAGCGGTATTGGGTGATAATACTCCACTACACCAGAAAACAGTCTCTCCTCTTTCGGAAATGTCAAGGCCTGCAATTACTTGGAATTTTCAGGTTTTGGATTGAATGCTAGGAACAGGGAAGAGGTAATAATTTTACCCTTTTCTGTTTGTCAATGTTGGTCAAGATATTCAAGGGCGCAAACTCCGCGCTCTTGCGTATTGACGATTTTAATCTGTAAATTACTGATTTGAAACCCGTTTGCAAATGTGGTGAATTGTCACTTAATTTTTAATTCCTCCTTGATGTTACTGGTCATGATTTTATTTTTGCTAGTTTGATTATTATCGCCTGTAATGCTGCGGAAATATAGTCCACCAATACTAACAAGAAATACTAAATATCCTACGGCTTGAACAATATAAATTTTGTCTCTATAACCAAATAATGATTTGAGAATGATACCGGGGAACTGTTCATCAGATAAGATATTTTCAGTATTCCAAACTATTGGACCTAAAATACAAGAGTGAATGCTTGTGAAGTGTTCGTAATAGAAACAAAGATTTTCTGAAGAACGACTACTCAGAGCTAAATTAGCTATAGCTTCATCAAAATGTTGTAAACCAGATACTACTAAACCGGAAACAATTAATATTAATAAAACGCCCATAACTTGGAAGAATTGGCGGATATTAATTTTCACCCCCCATTTAAACAATAAAAAACCAATTGCTGCGGCTGTAGCTAAACCACCAAACGCGCCTAAAGTTGGTAATAAACCTTGTTGAAAGTTAGCTGCGACAAATAAAACAGTTTCAAATCCTTCGCGGACAATGGCGACTAAAATTAAACTAAAAACTCCCCAAGCTGCATTTGAATTTTTTCCCAGTGCTTGGGTAATTGCTCCCTCAACTTGTGCTTTCATGAATCTGGCTTGTTTTGTCATCCAGATTAGCATCCAACTGAGCATGACTATTGCTAAAATGCTAAATACACCTTCTAATGTTGGCTCAACTACAGGGGTATACTGAGGATTAATAGATGCTAGGAATTTAATGATCCCGGTAAATAAAATACCGATTAAACCACTAACTATAATACCAACAATAACACCAGCATATACCCAAGAATTGAGTTGAGATTGTTTAGATTTTTTCAATAATGCGAGGACAATACCCACAACTAGAGCGGCTTCTACACCTTCTCGGAGGGTAATTACAAAAGTAGGTAAGGCGGTACTAAAATTCATTTTATTTAGTTAGTTGTTAGTTGTTAGTTGTCAGTTGTCAGTTGTCAGTTGTAGATTTTGCTTCTCCTGACTCCTGACTGCTGTTGTATTAACTGAAATCCCGTAACATTTTTTTGAGTTCGAGATTGTGCATTTCTTCTTGTCCGATCATACCACGGGTAAATTCTTCTAGATAAATACTAGCATTTGCGACGGTTTCTAGAAGACTTTTGTACATATCCAAAGCCTTCTTTTCATGGGATAAACTTTCTTGTAAAATGTCTTTAACATTATGTTTGAAAGTTTCTTCCATGGGAGCGATTCTTAATGTAGGATGTCCTTCTAAACCTGTAAGAATTTCTCCTACTTGTTGAGCATGAAGTAAAGATTCTGAGGCTTGGGCCTTGAAAAATGCCACAATAGGAATACGATTTGGACCTGTCACCATTAAGGAATAATGGGTATAGCGAACTACCCCTGCTAATTCAAATTCCATAATGGAATTGAGAATATCAATGGTTTTTTGGTGGTCGAGTTCTTGCATTAGTTGTTAAGTTGAGCAAAATTACATGAGGAGAGTCTTGAGTTACTAATTATGAGCAATAAATTACACTTTTTTAGATAGGAATTACGCAAAATATCTCTGAAAACCTCATTCCTCCGTGCCTCCGTGGTTCGTTATTCCGTGATTTGTGCGTAAGTCCTATCCAAAATGAAAATATTCTCACCCTTAGCTATCAATTATTTTCTCTCCTATTTATGATTTTAAACTGTTTATTCTGGACTTTTAATATTCTGAAAATGCTAACTCATGGTTTTACTGTGAGTTTTTTCTCACACTTTTTGAGTATTTTCCTCAATGGTTTTCACTAGTTTGGTAACATCTTCCGGGGTTTTGACTGCTTGCGCTGGGGGAATAGCAGCAGGCCAAACTTTGACTAATTCTCCAAAAGCTGTATCTATGGCTTTGTGTGCTTCGGGATTTTCTTGGATCATTTGACTAGAAATACTTTTATATAGTTTTTGAGAATAGACTACAAAGCCACGAGAATCTTGATATTCAATGGGGGCGCTAATTTTACCTTTTGCTACTGCTGCACCATATTCTGAGTTAGCGGCATCTAATAAACTGTTGATTACTGGTAGAATAAATTCGGGTTGGCTGCGTTGTTCGGTTGGTAAAATAGCAATAGCATTATCAACAGCTTGCATAGCAGTGGTAAAATTAGTTTTTATTTTGGCATCCTTGGGATTAGATTTCACTAAATCAGTTAAACTGACTAAGTTACTTTTAAATTCTTTAACTTTACGTTCATCTAATTGTTCTTCAATATCAATATAAATCTCTTCTACTGGGTGTCCAATATGGGGTTGAGCTTGTTTGGGTTGATTTTGATCTAACAGTTCTTGGGCTACTAAAAGATGTCCTTTCATTAATCCCAATTTTGTCATATAGTCAATATCTTTGGCTTCACCTGTTAATACAACTTCCTCCACTGTCACTATATCTTTAATTTGGTCAAACTGTGGTTGAGTAATTACTTTTTTACTGACTAGATCTTCGGAACTAGCGTAGGGACGATTAGCTTGTATTTTATTTGATAAAGCCGGAATTCCTAATGTAGCCTCTAATTTATCTAACTGCGATAAAATTGCATTATTAATATTAATTTTAGCTTTACCACTATGACCGCTATGGGTGCTAGTTTCTGCCACTTGGGCTACAGTTGGTGTTGATTTAATATCTGATTTTACTGTATTGCCGGTACAAGAACTCAAGGAAATTAAGGTACAAGCAGCAATAGACAGGCATAAATAACGGAATTTAATCATTTTTACTCCTGGTTAATATTTTTTTACTAAACCCTTATCTTTATTTATCAGAAATGATAGTTTTTGTCAACTAGTTTATCCATTTTCTCCAGTTATCTGACTATATACTTGTTTCTTTACCAAGTAGCACATTTTTACGAGCATAATTCAAATTACGCTGATATTCAATCATCTTTTGTTGGGCAACTGGATAATGAATACTAGAAATTGAAATAGTTTGCATTAACTTTATTGCCTTTTGCCAATGATTAACAACTTGTTGCCATTCCTGTAAAGAGGTGGCTGTTTGGGTTAGATTAGCAGCATTTATTGCCACATTCACCGCTTGACGAAAATTATCAGACTGGGAATTAAAACTAGTTTTAATATTTGTGATTGCGAAAGATAAAGGCCAAAGTTTAATCGTTGAATCAGCACTGCCACTGATCAAAATTTGTTGATCAGGACTAAAAACCAAAGACCAAACAGCTTTTGTATGACCATTAAGCGTCTTAATTAAGTCGCCATTTTCTACATTCCATAATTTGATCGTATGATCATAACTACCACTAGCTAAAGTTTGTCCATTAGGGCTAAATACAACAGAATAAACTGCTTTATTATGTCCTGATAAAGAGTGGGATAATTCACCTGTTTGGATATTCCATAATTTGATTGTATGATCAGAACTACCACTAGCAAAATACTTACCATCTGGACTAAAAGCTATAGACCAAATGGGTTGTTCATGGGCTGCCAAAGGTGTTCTAATTTTGCCTGTGGGAATATGCCAAAGCATGATTTTACCACTTTCACCAGCACTAGCAAGAAGCTTGCCATCTGGACTAATAGCAACGGTTCTAATTTCATCCGATTGTTTAAAGGTGCGGATAATTTTACCCGTTTCGATATTCCAAAGTTTGACAGTTTTATCCCAACTACTACTAGCTAACATTTTGCCATTTGGACTAAATGCGACGGATTTTACATCATCTAAATGTCCAGATAAAGTCCGAATTAATTTCCCTGTTTGTAAATCCCAAAGTTTAATATTATGATCCCAACTACCACTGGCTATAATTTTGCTATCGGGACTAATGGCTACAGAATTAACTGAATTACCATGTCCACAAAGTTTGTGAGTGATTTTCCCAGTTTGTAGATCCCAAACATCAATATCTTTATTGAGATTACCATTAACTATGGTTTTTCCATTAGGGCTAATTGCTACAGAATAAACGCGCAAACCATTAATATTAATAGTTTCGTGATTGGGGATAATTATATTAGCGTTATTCTGGCTACTTGTATTCAAATTAAATTTAACTAATCCCAAAATCACCAGACTTAGTAATATAAAAGATTCACAAGTGAAAATCATTTTATGGCTCAGATATTTTAATTTCGGGGCAAAAGATGTTCTTTCCATAGATAATCCTTTTGTTGATTTATAAAAGTTGATTTTAAATTATCTGTTTCTTCGCTTGTTGCTCATATTCCTTTCGGTATTCTAGCCAGCGTCTTTTTAAGAATAAAGCAGTAATTATTGTCATAGCAATTAATTCTATGGGAGTTAATATATTCCAGTGATCTGACATTTTTTCTTGAATATGCCAGAATAATAAAAATAAGGCTGTGTAGGTTAATTGATGTAGTCTTCGCCAATTTTTTTTCATTTTTTTCACACTCCAATCATTGGATGTAAATGCCAATAAAGCAAATATAATTAATGATGCTGTTCCTTCCAGCGAAATGCTATAGGTTTGTAAATCAAATAAATCTACATTTCTTTTAATTATGATTAAAACTACATGAACTAATGCCAATAAAAAAGCTAAAATACCTATTTGACGGCGATATTTTAATAAATTGGCGATGAATTTGGCTTTTTTGACGGTAGGAATACTTATTCTTAAACAACTAGGAAGCAAGGTGAATATATAAGTAAATAAAGATAAGCAACCTAGTAGATTAGCTGGAGATATTGCAGAACTAATGATCATAATATAAATGCCTTTTTTCTCTGATAAAACAACTTGATTTGTAAAGTAACAATAATAGCAATTTCGATAGAAATGAGGTAGAAGAAGTCAGAATTAAACGCAGATAAACACAGATAATTTTGTACTTTATTAGACTAGGGAACGCTATAATTTTTACTCCTATGTAAAGATAAAATAATTAAGAATAATTCTCAATATGTAAGTAAAAAAATGGGTGAAAATGTGATGATTATTAATTTAGGTTTGCTTCATAGCTATGACTTCAAACTGTCCCATACAGCCGCTTTCAGCAATAGCATCTTGGTGAGGATGAAACATATACTTACCTGGATACTTAAAAGCAAATTCTAAAATATGTCTTTCTGCTACACCCATGGTTAAAACATCCGTTTTTACACTGGGAGTCATTGTCATTCCCGAAGGATAAACATCGAAGAAATTAGCGTGAAGATGAAACGTTACAGCGGGGTCAAATTCAATAATATTTAGAACATAGGCACGAATTAACTGATTTTGATAAATTTGAATAGGATGGTGCATATAATGATGTGGCACGCCATTAAAAGCATAATACTCATTGCGGTTATCATCATTTACATCATACCCAGACATGATTAAAACTATTTCATCAGCAGGGGGACGGGGTTTAGGAGGATCAATAATAAACATTCCATATAATCCCTTGGCAACGTGACGAGTAACCGGAGCGACATGACAGTGGTATAAATGAACGCCATAGGGTTCGGCATCAAATTCATATATGGTTGCCTTGCCATTACCTATGGGTTTGATACCATCCATTTCAGCGGGATGAACTCCATGAAAGTGCAAAGAATGGGAATGTCCAGCATTATTGAGAAAAAGTATTCTTATTTTTTCTCCTTCTTTAGCTCGGAGTGTCGGACCAGGAATGCGTCCGTTTAAATCCCAAATATTATAGGAGACAGCGCTATTAAGCTGAATGGTGGAAGTACCAGCAATTAAGCGAAATTCGCGGACTACGCGCCCATTTTCCTGTTTAATTGTCCCATAATCAAAATCTCGTAACACCTGCATGGGGTTAGTAGCACCATTAGAAGCTGTTATTTTCATGGGTGGTATTTTGACACTGGCATAATTTTTGCTGTTTAAAATTTGCCACATTGTCCCTGTCGTGATCATGAATGCACCGGAAAATCCCAGTTGTAGCAGTTGACGACGATGCCAAATTTTATTTTTACTCTCAGTAAAGTTGTCAGACATAAGACTAATAAGGGTATGCAGGTACGGTAAGTTATAAATAATTTACACTTAGCTTTATGTATAGTAAAGGAATCAGGAATTATTGTCAATAATTTGGAAAAATAATTTTCAGGACAATTTCTGATATACTTAGTTCATTTACCGTCGACTGGAGAAGAAGTGGCGCTTGCACCCTACTAGATTGGGCATTACAGCCGATAAAATGGCGACTGTGGGAACTTTGGCAAATTTAGCGGTTGAGGTCAAGGATAGCGCTACAGGGGCAGCTATTAAAGATGTAGGATTGCGAGTAAAAGCGATCGCATTAGAATATAATTTAACAATGTTTGCTTATCAGGGATTTCCTAATTCAGAAGAGATGTTAGCAAGAACAATTTTTTGATGTTCACCTCACAAGGTAGAGGTAGAAGCAGTTTCTTTATCTGAATCTCTACGTCAATTTCTAGCGGTGAATGTAGCGCAATTTGTGGAAGTTGAGGGAATTGTACCACCAATTTATATTCGATTGATTGGGTTATTTTATTTTACGGCTATTGTGGGTATGGGAATGGCGATTGGGTCGTTAATTCAGCTGAGATAGAGTTTCACCGAATTATATACAAGAACTAAAAAGTAGGAGAATTTCAATAATGGGTCTTATTAATACTCTAAGTTTCCTGGTTCATCACCCCCTTGCCTCATTAAATAAATTTAAAGCATTTAGTAATTTTTTACATTGGCAACTTCATTATAGATCAGCTAATCAATCACTATCAGCCTTTATTTTTCTCTTTGTTGAAAATACAAAAATTATTCTAAGACCTGGTGAAACAGGTGCTACAGGAAATATTTATGCAGGTCTTCATGAACTTGTAGATATGTCCTTAATTATGCATTTTTGTCAGAAGAGGATATTTTCTTTGATATTGGTGCAAACATTGGCTCTTATTCGTTGCTTGCTGGAGGAGTAAGTAATTCTTCTGTAATTGCATTAGAGCCAGTTAGTCATACTTTTTCTAAACTCCAGGAGAATATAGGAGTTAATAATCTTTTCGAGAAAGTTAAATGTCTTCAGTATGGTGCAGGTTCATCAATCTCTCAGGGAACTATAACTACAGATTATGGATGTCAAAATAAGATTATTTCAGAAAGTCAAATTGATAGCCAACTATCAGAAGTTAATAGTGAGTTAATAAACATTACAACTATAGATGAACTATCAAAGCTTTATGGATTTCCGACAGCAATTAAAATAGATGTTGAAGGGTATGAAGATTTTGCTTTTGAGGGAGCATCTCAGACACTGAATAGTGATATACTCTCCTTGATTATAATAGAGACAGTATCAGACTCGCTTCATCAGAAATTTTCCCAAGCGGGATTTGTGAGAGTTTATTATAATCCCTATACCAGAGAAATATTAAACACTCCCATATCTTCATTTACCTCAGTTAATTATATCTATGTTAAACATCTTAATCTTGTTATCCAGAAAGTCAACCAAAGTCCGACATATTTAATTCATAATATGGGTGTGAGGATTTAATCAGATACACTCAACACGGCTGAATCATTTGATCCTGTGGTAAGGGTTTTTCGTAATATTCATTTGCCAGCAGTGCTTAGTATAATTAATCTAAAGTCTTTTCAAATTCTTCCTGAGTTATCAAAAACTCCTCTAAACTTGCTTTACTTTTCCTTTGTGCTTCTTGAATAATTAACTCTTGTAAATATTCACTCGCTGAACTATAACCACCTTCAACAATTTCGTAATCAATAAAACTTTTCAGTGATTCAGGTACAGAAATATTAATATTGGTCATAGTTTTGAACTTAGGTTTCACTAGGTTGCTTGTATATTAACATAATCTATGTTAATAATTGAGATTTAATTAACTAACAGCAAAATCTGTATATTTGCGGACAGAAGGCAATTGAAAACCTAGAACAATATCATCTTTTGGTACACCTAATTCAACCAATTCATTGGCAATTCCTACCTCTGTACCATCCTGCTGAATCCAGATTTTATCATCAATAATATCTAGATGTAAAACAGGTCCATAAATACGATTTTGATCACGCCAACCTACATAAATTAATTGATAATGGTTATTTTCAAGATCAAAAATTGTCTGTGCTTGAATGCGTTTATCTTATACTAGCGTGTTGTTTCAGTAAGTTCTGAATATATTGCCGATATTCTTCTTTTTCAAAATTATCAACTACTAAATAAAGTTGATTCATTTTAATCAGGACTTACGCAAAATATCTCTCAAATCCTCATTTCTCCGTGACCTCTGTGCCTGGAGTGGTTCGTTATTCCATGAATCTTGCGTAAGTCCTATAACTGCTTGAATAAAAGGCAGTATAGAAAATTCATTGTAAACAGTAATAGGAACTGCTAAATATAAAGTCCGTTCTGGTTCTTGTTCTTGTAAAGCAAGACCATAAATTATAAATTGTCCTAATGCAGCATAAAGTTCCGTAATTTTTGAAGGATTAAGAAAACTTTTGATTTCTATAGCTATTTTTTGTCCTTCTTTTTCGATTGTCTGCCTAATTCAGACTTAAATTAACAAAGCTTGAAACTCCTTATCTATTGAAGCGGATAGAAATGTGAGAATATGTCATAAGGATTTATAGATGTTAACGATTTAAAAAATAAATATATAACTTGACGTATTTTTTATTACAAAAATCCTCTAAATAAATTCCCAAATATCCACCAATAGGGTATTGTCAAGACAGACAAATTTTAGTTTGCTATTAATTTTGTTAGTCGTTATATTACTGATAATTAGTCTGCAAAAAACACATTAAAAAAACACCAATCTCATGCACATACCCGATGGATTTATTTCTGTGCCAGTTGCAGTCGCTACCAGTTTAGCCAGTGCGGCAGCTTTATTTGTTGCTTTTGAGCGATCGCAAACAGCTTTTGGCATTCGTCGCGCCCCCATTCTCGGTTTAACCACAGCCTTTATTTTCGCCGCCCAAATGGTTAATTTTCCCGTAGCGGGGGGGACAAGCGGCCACCTATTGGGAGGGGCTTTAGCAGCCATTATCTTGGGTAGTCCTTGGGCAGGAATGTTATGTATTGCCACGGTTTTAATTATTCAAGCCGTGTTATTTGCTGATGGTGGAATTACTGCCTTGGGAGCAAATATTTTTAACATGGGAGTCATCGGCGTGTGGGTAGCTTGGGGATTAACCCAAACCTTACAACGACTATTGGGCGGTTCTCAACGGCGTTTACCCCTGGCAGCAGGGATAGCAGCGGGAGTTAGCGTAGTTGTTGCCGCTATAGCTTGTGCTATTGAATTAGCTCTGTCTGGAACAGCAGCAGTCAACCTAGTTTTACCCACCATGGCGGGTGTACATATTCTTATTGGTGTAGGTGAAGGATTAATTACTGGGGGGGTACTAAATTACTTAGCTACAACTCGTCCAGATTTGTTACCAGGTGAAGAACAGAAAATTAGAGGCTGGTTAGTTCCCATTGTCAGTATTTTACTGATTTCTGGTGTATTATCCCTAGGTGCTTCTGCTTGGCCTGATGGTTTGGAAAAGGTAGCAATCAACTTAGGATTTATTGATTTAGCGGAAAATGTGCGGGTAATTGTCCCGACACCTTTAGCTGATTACAGTATTCAGGGTTTAGGGAAAATCGGTACAAGTATTGCTGGTTTGATAGGTGCTACAGCTTGCTTTGCGGTGGCTTTTGGAATTGCCAAAATTATAAAACCTAAGAATGCTTAATTATGATGCAAATTTCCCTACCATTACGCTTGCAATTATCCCTAATTATTGTAATTGGGGCAGCTTTTTTAAAGTATCATAGTTGGTCTAATTTACTTGTCTATGGAGCGATCGCTCTTGTTTGGATTTATTTGTTACAAGTACCCCTACCCAAATTAGGCGGTCTACTGGGTACAGAATTAATTTTTTTATCCCTGGTGGCCTTACCATTGGGATGGGAACGAGCTAGTTTTTTGCTTGTGCGTTCCCTAATTTGTTTAATTGTCATGAATGGCTTTTTATTAACCTTACCTCCCCACAGTTTGGGTATTGCGCTCAAAAGCTTACCCATACCTGCACCATTAAAGGAAAACCTGATTCTCGCTGGACAATACTTAGAAATATTACTCTTAGAAGTAACACGAATGCAGCGCAGTGCCCAACTACGTGGTTTAAATGGTACAGCAGGATGGCTACGTTATGCTAGTGCTTCCATGATTGGGGCTTTATATCTCCGCACCCTAGACAGAGCCGAAAGAGTTTATGGTGCTATGGTAGCCCGTGGATATAATGGACAATTACCCCTAGATTCCCCCCCCAAACCGAAAGAACGTTTTATCTTGTTAATAGCTGGGGTGATAGCTGCTTGTTTAACCCTAAGTTCTTACCTTACTGTTATTTGAGTGGTGAATCTTGACATCATTAACTTCTAATCCCCAAATTTCTCTTTCTCAACCCCATACTGCTGTTGTTACCGTCCAAAATCTGGTTTACGCTTATTCACAACAGCACCCTGTATTACAAGAAATTTCTTTTAGCTTACAGACAGGCGATCGCGTCGCTTTAATGGGTGCTACTGGTTCAGGCAAAAGCACCTTATTAGAAAACCTCATTGGCTTAAAACATCCCCAAAGCGGCAAAATTTGGATTAACGGTATACCGATATTGCCAAACACTTTACCGCAAATCAGGCAACAAATTGGTTTTAGCTTTCAAGATCCTCATGACCAATTATTTATGCCCACAATCCTCGAAGATATCACCTTTGGACCCCTTAACTATGGTATTTCATCCATAGCTGCAAAAGATAAAGCTCATCAACTATTAGCCGACTTTGGATTAGAATCCTACGCCCACCGTTCCGCTCATGAACTTTCTGGAGGACAAAGACGTTTAGCCGCCTTAGCAGCGATTTTAGCCCTAAATCCTGACATTCTCATCTTAGATGAACCAACTAACGGACTAGACCCAGCATGGCGACGACATTTAGCCCAAGTATTATTAGAATTACCTGTAAAAGTGATGTTAATAGCTTCACATGATCTCCAGTGGCTAGGAAGAGTCACCCAACGGGCTTTAGTCTTATCTAATGGTAAAATCCAAATAGATAGCGATATTCAACCACTATTGCAAGATGGCAAAACCTTAGATAAACTGGGTTTACCAGTAGATTGGTAAAGTGTCGGCTGACAGGGATTTTGCTGGTCAATGAACCACGGTTTTTGTTTCGCGCACAGGCGCGAAGTAGGAAAGGCGCGAAGAAAGAAGGTAATCTGTGGTTTAAATAGATAAAAACTGCGGTCATATCTTTAATCTATGCTCTGCTTCCTATTTTCCTAAATTTGGGGGTTTAAATCCCCGTTTCCAATTCTTTTTAATCTTAACTTTTTAAATTCTTAAATGTTGTTTTCTCGTTATCCAGTTATTGCTCCTGTTGCTCTGAGCATTGCTTTATTAATTACCAGTTGTAGTGACAGTAAAACCTCCCAATGTCAACGATTGATTAAAGCCGTTAATCATGGTACATTACTGATTGACACTAAAAAAGGTCAACAAGTATCAAGTAGTTTAAAATTATCTAAGGATTTAAAAAATGTCACTCAGGAACTTGAGAAATTAAACTTAAAAGATCCCAAATTAAAAGCATTTGAAACCAGTTTTATCAAAATCTTTGATCATCTCAGTCAAGCCATAGGTAAAGCTTCTAAGGCTCTTGGTGACACTAAAACAGCAGAAGCATCTTCAGATGGTACAATAAAAATTCAAAAAGCTAGAAAAGAAATTGATTCCGCACTGACAACCGCAGCTAAAACCGCTGGTAAACAATCGGATACTTTAGGTGTTCAGTTGAATAAATATTGTAGCCCAGAAGAATCAATTAAGAATTAAAAATGGTACAGCAGTTCCCGATATTATGAAGTACAGATATTAATAATAAAACTCTTGTCGTGCGGGCAAGATGCCCGCACAAAGTGTACCTCACTCAAAGCTACTTGCTGTAAGTAAGTGAACGGAAAAAAACAACATAAGTAACGAAAAGTAAAGTGGCTCAAAACCTGTAACCTGTTCCCTACTTCATTTTGTAATATGCGAATATTTCTTTAATTTTATTTTTTATCGTTTTTAATAATACTTATGTTATCAAAAATTTTAAGTTTTAATACTTAATTATTCAACCGTTATTAAGAATAATTCTTGAAAAGGCTCATATTACATAATGAAGTGCAGAATATCGGTTAAAAAAAATTCTTGTACTTATAACAAGTACAGCACTTCCCGGTGTTATGAGATACATATTTAGCGAGCAAGATGCCCGCACCACAACAGTTTTATGATTCAACTTTGTACCTCATCAGAGCGGAAAACGCTGTAACAAAAAAATAATTAAGAAGACTATGGAACGATGCTATCTTTGATGAATATGCACGTTTTTGTACCTGCCTTTTCTGCGGATGTTTTAGAGATTATCAATCAACTGCATAGCTTTGAGCATCCAGCCTATCTGCGTCTTGGTCGTTGTGAAAAACCAAAAGATTTTGATCTTCCCCCCTACTCACCGTGGCGACGATTGCTACAGGGGGAAGGTGCGACAATGTTAATTGTCGGTCCTTTGGCAGGGGGAATTATGGAGGCAGTGCAGCATCTCAGTGATGCCCACCGTCCTAATTTATGGATTTTAACCGAATTGCCCATTGAATCTGCTAAGATTCCTCAAAATTTTCTAGATGATTTGGGAAAATCTGACCATTTGTTCATTGTTGAGGAGCATATAGCTCACGGAGGAGTAGGACAAATCATTGCTCGTTGTCTCTTAGAAATGGGTCATGTTCCCACTAAATTTACCCACCGTCACGCTTTAGGATATGTTTCTGGTTTATATGGCTCTCAGACTTTTCATCGTCAAGAGTGTGGCTTAGATCCTGCAAGCATTATTAAGAAGTTAAAGGAATAATATTCATGTCAAATAATGTAATGAGAAAAAAACAATTAACAACAATTTTGCCAGATGTATTGGTTATTATCTGTTGTATTACAAGTATCGGACTTAGTATAATTGAATCCAGAGTTAATACTGATGCTCATCATTGGGGGCTAATGTATGCTAATGCAGCAGATTTAAATAGGGGATTAATTCCGTACAAAGAAATATTTATTCAATATGGTTTTTTGACCACTTTCATACAAAGTTTGTCCTTAAATATTTTCGGTAATACAGTAGTATCAGTTGGAATTATAACTGGTATATTTTATGCAGCCAATATTTATCTTTCTTATTGTCTATGGCGCAAAATCCTTAATAGATGGTCATCTGCCTTATCATCAATAGTAATGTTTTTAGTTCATGGCTATATCATTTATCCATGGGCAAATTATTTTTCTTACACATTTCTGTTAATATCCCTATTATTTTTAACAGCATCACCTCAGAGAAGAAATCGGTATTTATTATCAGGATTTTTCTTAGCTCTTAGTTTTTTGGCAAGACAGACATTCTTTATATTAGCTCCTATCTATCTGTATTTCTTGCTAATATATATTTCTTCAGAGCAAGATAAGCGGAAGATACACCTGAAAAATATTGTGATGTTCCATGTTGGTATGCTTGGCGTTATTGGAGCTTTTTTACTTTATGTAATCAGAGAATCTGCTTTTGTAGATTGGATAAATCAGAGTTTCGTAATTGGGAAATTTTACAGAGGCTTTTTACATCCAAGAAATATATTGAATTTTTTAAAAGTAATAATTTTTCCTTTTGCTAGAGATGTAAGGATTTTGTTGTACTCGCTTGTCTTTTTTAACGCTCTTATAATTTTTACTAGAATAAGCCTTCTAAGGAAAATCAAAGAACTTCAGGAACAAGTTCAGGAAAGGGATAATCTTTTATTTTTGTTTAGCTCTGTTATTCTTTTTGGATATCTTCAGTCTCTACACATTTATGAAGTATTTAGACTACAAAGTTCATCTTCATTGGGTTTTGGTTTATTAATTTTCTCTCTATGCAAACTTTCAAATAGATTTGAGAAATGGGAAAGATTAGTTTTGAGCGTCCCTTTTATTTGCCTATTTTTTTATTTAATGAAAACATTAGTGGTCTACAAAAATTTTTCTGTATATTCTCCATGGAATCGGCATTTATTAGTTAGTCATGAACTTAAACAACCAGAAAATATCGAAATGTTACAAAATAAACTTTATGATGAAAAGACTAGGATTTACTATCAAACTCTTGCAAAAACAATGAGCAGTTATGACTGTAAGCTTGACTACTTAGTAAATTTTACTACGAACAGCTACATTCCCCTACTCTCAAAATCTTTTAAAAGAGTGCAGAGATCGCCATTCTATAATGAATCAATGTCTAATATCATCTTTCAAGATGAAAAAGAGAAAATTACTCACTTGTTTATTCAGGAAAAGGCACTTTTAATCGCCGCGGAGATTAAGCAAATTCCCGAAAACTATCAGGTTATTTTAGAAGTCGAAAAACCTGAAACATACATTGCAGTTCCCAAGGTAATTTCTTCCAGTTGTCAAGTTAAGAATTAAGGTAATATTATGACTTTAGAGCAAAAGATCAGAGGACTACAAGGACCAATTTTAGTTTTGGGCGCTAGTGGCTTTGTGGGTGCTAATTTACTTAGGCAATTACTCAATTATCGGGATGATGTTTTTGGCACGACATCCCGCTTTCCTGCTTGGCGATTAGAAGGATTAAATGACGAGAATATCATTGCTGTTGATTTGCTGGTTGATTCCAACCTAGATTTTTTACTGGAAAAAACCCAGCCCAAAACAATATTTAATTGCGTGGCTTTTGGTGCTTATTCTTTTGAAAAAGATAGTCAACTTATTTATCAAACTAATTTGAATTTAACAGCCAAACTTCTAGAAAGAATTGCTACCTGCCAAATTTATTGTTATGTTCATGCTGGCAGTTCTTCAGAATATGGAGATAATTGTTCAGGACCTCATGAAACTCAGCTACCTGCTCCTAATAGTGATTATGCTGTTTCTAAAATTGCCTGTGCTAATCTCCTCTACTTCTATGGCAAAAAAAAGCAACTGCCTTGCGCTAATTTAAGATTGTATTCTGTTTATGGACCATTAGAAGATTCTTCCCGCCTCATTCCCAATCTAATTCGCCACGGAGTTGAGGAAAAATATCCCAATTTTGTCAGTCCTGATATTTCTAGGGATTTTGTTTATGTTGATGATGTTAGTGAGGCTTTTATTGATACAGCATTAAATCTAAAAGCAGAAGATTATGGCGAATCATTTAATATTGGTAGTGGACAAAAAACTACAATTGGTGATGTAGCCAAGGTTGCTAGTGAAATATTTAATATCAACACTGAACCTGTCTATAATTCCATGGAAAATCGCCATTGGGATATTAGCGACTGGTATGCAAATGCAACAAAGGCTCAAGAAAAGTTACAATGGAAAGCCAAGACAAATTTTCGAGAAGGGTTAATAAAAACAACCGCATGGTATCGAGAACTAGAGGATAAAGAAAGATATCATCAGAGTTCTAAAAAGTTTGGTTTAGATACCAAGTACAGCGTAACAGCAATTATTGCTTGTTACAAAGATAATCAAGCAATTCCTATTATGTACAAACGTCTTCGGGAGACCTTTCTCAGACTAAATATTGAGTATGAAATTATCTTTGTTAATGATTGTAGTCCCGATAATAGTGAACAAGTAATTCAAGAAATTTCACGAACTGATAAACGGGTGATTGGTATTTCTCATGCGCGAAACTTCGGTTCTCAATCTGCTTTCAAAAGTGGCATGGAAATAGCGACTAAAAATGCCTGTGTTTTACTTGATGGGGATCTACAAGATCCACCGGAATTAATTGAAACATTTGTCGAAAAGTGGCGAGAAGGATATGACGTAGTTTATGGTCGTCGCAAAAAACGCCAAGCTCCCTTGTTTATGCAGATTGCCTATAAGGCTTTTTATCGTATTTTTGATCATTTTTCCTATCTCTCCATTCCCCATGATGCGGGAGACTTTTCTTTAATGGATAAGAAGGTTGTCCAAGCGATTTTGCAGTTTCCTGAACGAGACTTATTTCTCCGGGGAGTTAGAGCATTTGTGGGCTTTAAACAGATTGGTATAAACTATGTTAGACCAGAACGAATGTTTGGTGTAACAACTAACAATTTAGCTAAGAATATCGGCTGGGCTAAAAAAGGAATTTTATCTTTTAGTTACACTCCTTTAACTATGCTCAGTTTTATGGGTACAGTATTACTGTTATTGACCCTATTATTAGCAACCCTACAAATTATTAGCCGAATTCTTTTTCCAGATTCAGTCCCTAATGGGATCACTACAGTATTAATTACTATTTTGTTTTTCGGTTCACTTAATTTATTTAGCATTGGTATTATCGCTGAATATATTGCCAAAATATTTGAAGAGGTTAAACAGAGACCACATTTTATTCGTCGGACAATTACCAAGAATGGAGAAATTAGAGATGCTTACAATGTTGTTAAAAATTAATGTTTAATATTACAAGGAATTAAAAATGATTCAAGAAGGATTTAAGCCAATTAGCAACACTCCCCCTGATACTCTACTGAATAAGTTGAAATTTTGGGCAAGGTTAGTTCTAGATTTTCAAACGAATACTGTGTATAGACATCTGCGAGAATTTCTTCCTAAAATGCAGGGAAAAGTCCTAGATATCGGCTGTGGGCAAAGTCCTTATAAGCATCTTCTTAATAGTCAAAAAACTCAATATTGTGGACTTGATATTGAAGAAGCAGATCAAAAATTTAACTATGAAAATTCTGAGATTATTCACTTTGATGGATATAATATTCCTTTGAGTTCTGATTCAATTGATGGTTTTATTTGTACCGAAGTTCTCGAACATATCCAAGAACCGGAAAAGTTTATTACCGAAATTTATCGAGTTTTAAAACGGGGGGGGGTAGGAATACTTACTGTTCCTTGGTCAGCAAGATATCACTATATTCCTTATGATTATTACAGATATACTCCATCAACACTGAACCAGTTTTTTCAAGATTTTTCATCAATTGAAATTGCCCCTAGAGGTACAGATATTACCGTGATTGTTTCAAAGATTATTGTTGCCTATTTTCGAGGGTTGAAATCACCTAAAAAATTTATATCGTGGCTTTTAAAGGTTATAGTAGCCTTAATTGTTTTTCCTTTTTTTGTTTTATGTATTTTTGTTGGGCATCTTTCATTAGTTTTTGGATTAGGCTCTAAAGATGATCCTCTCGGTTATACAATTTGGCTTAAAAAGTAATTTTGTGTATGTTAATTTCAAGTCTGAAATTTCTGAAAAGGAGAAAATAAAAATGAAAATGGTTAATCGTTCTTGTCCAGTTTGCGGTTCAAAGGATCAGTCTAAAGTCTTTGCTGAGGCTGACTTTGATCTTAATCAATTAGACAGTTTTGCCTTTGCTTCCCGTAAACTGCCTGAATATATGCACTACAGACTGATATCTTGTCCAACTTGTGATGTACTGTATGCCAGTCCAATTCCTGAATTAAGTGAATTAGCAACCGCCTATCATGAAGCTGCTTTTGATAGTTCAGAAGAAGCCCATTATGCGAGTCGTACTTATGCCAGTTTTTTACCCGAAATTATGCAACATATTCCTAATTTAGATGGTGCGATTGATATTGGGACAGGGGATGGAGCATTTTTAGAGGAATTGCTGCGTACAGGGTTTACTTCTGTTATTGGAGTAGAACCTTCCCAAGCACCTATTCTAGCTGCTAAGGAGGAAATACAACCATTAATTAAGCATGGTCTTTTCAGAGTTGAGGATTTTCAAGCGGGAACTTTTAGTCTTATTACTTGTTTTCAAACTTTAGAACATTTGTATGACCCTAAACAAATGTGTCAAGATGCTTATACTCTTGTCAAAAAAGGTGGGGCTGTCTTTTTTATCTGTCATAATCATCGCGCGCTCTCAGCTGAAATTTTAAGAATGAGATCTCCCATTTTTGATATTGAACATTTACAATTGTTCTCGGAAAAAAGTGCTAGATATCTTTTAAAAACGAATGGTTTTACAACAATAACAACTAAAGTTATCTTTAATCGTTATCCTTTACATTACTGGGTAAAATTATTCCCACTTCCTTTAAAACTCAAGCGCTTCTGTCTTTCTTTTCTGAAGAAGACAAAAATCGGCTACTTACCCGTTTCTATTCCCGCTGGTAATCTTGCAGTAATCGGTTATAAAAAGTGAAATTAAACTGGAAAATTTAGACAGGACTTACGCAACTAGCAAGCAATTCCTAGATCGCGCTTTGCTATCGCTACACAAGGAAGCCAAATAGATTCTTTCTGAGCTTTTCAAAAAAATAGTATCTCTTAAAAATAAACGATTTTTGAGAAAACTAAATCCTCTCTCAAATGATTGTTGCGCTTTATATTCAGACAGCATTTTCTCATTGCTTAGTTCTTTATCTAACAAGACCAAAAAATTTAAAGATAAAGAATTTTGGGAACATAATTGTGTTTGTTGATTTAATCACAATTATCACAATGTCCACAACACCAATTAACAGTTGGTGTTTCAAAGCCAAAAGCATTTAATAAAAACCGCCAACGACACTGTTTAATCGTTAGATATGCAGTCATTTGTTTACCAGCTTGTAATTGGGTTTTTGACGAATTTACTGACTGAGAAGAAATAGAATAATGAAAAGGATCAAGCCATTCCAATTGTCCGTTACTATGGAGAAGAGAAAGAGCCACCGCACTATCTGGAAATTCTTTAATTACACTATTTATTTCTCCTTGGGGTGGTAATTTATTGACTAATTTTCGCGCTTTTTGTTGTTGTAATTGTAGTTGTTGTTCAAAAAATTTCTGTCTTTGTTTATCCCCAGAATCTAAAAATCCTGTCGGTTCGCTTATCAAGGTTAAAACATCAGCAGGTTTCCCGTCTCTTCCTGCTCTCCCTATTTCTTGTACATATTCAGATAATAAATGTGGTGCGTGAAAATGAACTACCCAACGGACATCAGATTTATTTATCCCCATACCAAAAGCACAAGTACAGACGACAAACAGGATTTTTCCACCTAACCAATTAGCTTCAATATTCCGACGTTCTGCTGGACTCAACCCCGCATGATAACTAGCTGTTTGATAGCCATTTTCTATTAACCATTGACTGAGATATTCGCTATCTTTTCGAGTTCTTACATAAATTAAACCAACTTGCTTTGGTCTTTTTTGAATAAAATTTAATAATTGTTGTTTTCTCCCTTTAGGAGTCCAAGCAATTCGGACAATAGGATTTAAATTTTGTCGGTAGGGATTAATCTTAAAAATATCAGGTTTGTCTAATTTTAAAACTTGAGAAATAATCTTTTGAGCTAAAGGGTCAGCAGTGGCCGTAAAAGCTGCTATACTAATTTTTGCTCCTGGTGGTTTTGATTTTAACAACGCTTCCCGCACAGTTCCCAACCGTCGGTAAGCTGGACGAAAAGTATCACCCCATTGGACTAAACAATGGGCTTCATCTAGTATTAAACCATTAATTTGTAGTTGAGGATTAGACAATTTTTGCCAAACTATTGGACTCAGTAAGGTTTCAGGAGATAAATATAATAATCTTAATTCCTTTTTTTCTAAAGCTTGTAAAGTTTTCTGTCGTTGTAATGCGGGTAATTCACTGTGTAAAAGTCCTGCTTTTTGCTGTTTTTGACGTAATTCCTCAACTTGGTTTTCCATTAGCGCCACCAAAGGGGAAATTACTAAAGTTAATCCCGTTTTTAGTAGTGCGGGAAGTTGAAAACAAATAGATTTTCCCCCTCCTGTAGGCATAATAATTAAAGCATCTTTTTGTAAGATTAAACTGTTAACAATTTCCTTTTGGGGAGGACGAAAATCATCATATCCCCAAATTGTTTTTAATGCTGCGCGAACATCATGATCAGATTGTGTTAAAGGAAGATTCATTTTTTTACCACAAAATCACAAAAAAGAATAAATGGGAAAATAAGGAAAATATTTATCTTTACTCTTCCCACTGACAACTGACAACTGACTAATGACCAATTAATTCTTGATCATTCCATTCTAAAGTATCACCAATGTTTTCTCCATTATGGTAAGCAGCTAGTAATACCTCGCAGGTTTTACCATAGGATATCATGCCAGTGGCATCCAGAGCGATCGCTCCAAAGTCTCTATTATTATTCTTCGCTTCTGTAAATGATTTCTGCATTGCATCCTGTAAAGACATTCCATCGGTTACTCTTATCACAACCTTAGCGGCTAAACACTCATCAATAATATCTTCACCAATACCTGTACAACTAACACCCGCGTGAATATTTGCATAATTACCAGCCGGCATCGCTGAATCACTGACGCGACCAATTCTTTCAAAGCCTTTACCACCAGTAGAAGTACCAGCAGCTAATTTACCATAACCATCTAAAGCTACAACACCAATAGTACCTCTACCAGCATTACTACTTACTGCCATTTCTGGTTCTGCTACCACACCAGCCATAGTTCTTTGAAAATTACCCTGGCGTTCCAGTGTCCATTCTTGCAAGCGCAAATCAGTTAAACCATTATAAATAGGAATTTGCAACTCTCGCGCTAACTCGGCTGCACCATAATCAGACAAAACCCGGTCATCAGAACTTTGTAAAAATAGTGCCATTGCAATGGGATTTTTTACCCGTGACACATTAATTACACCACTAAAACGGCCAGTAGTCCCATCCATCATAGAAGCGCTCATGCGGATTTGTCCATCAGATTGCAATACAGAACCAGTACCAGCATTAAAGCGTGGTTCATCTTCTAACATTTGACAACCCTTGACTATAGCTTCAGTTGCCGTCCCACCGTTTAGTAAAAGAGTATAAATATCTGCAACAATTTTAGATAAAGAGTTGCGAACCGCTATTAATCCTCCCTTACCTTGGAGAGAACTACCAGCGCCACCATGAATAATTAATTTAGGTTGTACTTGTAATGTCATGTTATTTTCTTATTTTTTCATTATCATATTAAATGTTAATTGTCAGTCGTGGTCAATGTTTCCTAAGTCTCATTTTTAGGGTGAGAACGACGACGGCGACAACGTTCTGAGCAATATTTTACCTCATCCCAACAATCTTGCCATTTTTTCCGCCAAGTAAAGGGACGTTGACAGACTATACAGATTTTTTTCGGTAAATTGGATTTGGAATAAGTAGAACGCATAAAAAATGCGGGTTTTGAGTATATATCTAAGCCAAAAATATTTTATCACCAATTACCTATTATTCATAACCAAATTACCAGCCTCAACCAGATGAATGACCGAAAAGACGGGACACAAGCCCCGTCCTTCTAGGACACCTCACGAAATGTTTTTTCAATCAAATCAAGGCTTTCACCAGTAAACACAGCCCGACGATATTTCGTAACACAGACCAAATGAATTTTTAAGTCTGTAACGCTGTTTCTTTCTCTTCTAAGGGGACTTGCCATTTTGTGCAGACCAATATATAATTAATTTACAGCCCAATTATAGCACTAACGATGAAAGCCAGATATCAATTCCGTTTCTACCCGAAAGACCAACAGCAAAAGCTTTTAGCTCAGTTGTTTGGTTGCGTTCGTGTCGTTTGGAATGATGCCCTGGCTATTTGCAAGCAAGTAGAGAAATTGCCAAGTAACAACGATTTGCAAAAATTAGTTATTACTCAAGGGAAAAAAACTATTGAGCGGCAATGGTTGTCTGATGTTTCTAATATTCCTTTGCAACAATCAGTTGCAGATTTGGGAATTGCCTATAAAAACTTTTTTAATTCTTGTAAAGGTAAAAGAAAAGGTAAAAAAATTGGTAGCCCTAAGTTTAAAAAGAAAACAAATCAGCAGTCAGCACGATTTAGAATTGGTGGGTTTTCAATTAAAGGAGGTAAAGTTTATCTAGCCAAAATTGGTAACGTTAGCCCGATTTGGTCAAGAGATTTACCCTTTGCTCCTAGCTCTGTCACAGTAATAAAGGATTGTGCTAACCGTTATTTTCTCAGTTTTGTAGTAGAAGTTGAACCCGTTAATATTGATGCCAAAAACCAAAGTATCGGTATTGATTTGGGGATAAAAACTTTTGCTGTCATGAGTAATGGAGAAAAAGCCCAAAGCCCTGATTACTCAAAACTAGACAGGAAGATTCGCAAACTTCTGAAGAAATTAGCCCGGCAACCAAAAGACTCACAACGAAGAAATAAAACCCGAATTAAAATTGCGAAACTACATAATCGAATCACCGATACCCGGAAAGACTTTTTGCATAAACTATCCACCAAAATAATTAGCGAGAATGAAGTTATTGTTTTGGAAGATTTGAATGTATCAGGTATGGTTAAAAATCGCAAACTTGCTAGGGCGATTAGTCTTCAGGGATGGAGAGAGTTTCGGACTTTATGTGAAGCTAAATCGCAAAAATTCAACAGGGATTTTCGTGTTATTAGTAGATGGGAACCGACTAGCCAAATTTGCTCTGAATGTGGCTACAAATGGGGGAAACTTGATTTAAAAATTCGGTCGGTTAAGTGCCTAAATTGTGGGACTGAACACGACCGAGATGAAAACGCCGCAAAAAATATAAATAAAGTCGGGATAGGGCATTGCCACGACTCTAAACGGGCGCAGAGACAGAGTAAGACTACCTCGGTAGCATCAGTCGGTGAAGCGTCAAGAATCACCTCGCCTTCAGGCAGGTGAGTATGTCAATAAAATCACTTACGAGCCATTTTTTTAACAGTAACTTCATAATTATGGATATACAACAATTTGCCCAATTAATCATCAATGGTATTGCTGTCGGTAGTATTATTGCCCTAGGGTCAGTTGGACTGACCTTAACCTATGGAATTTTACGGTTGTCCAATTTTGCCCACGGTGATTTTCTCACATTGGGAGCTTATTTTACCCTAACGCTCAATAGTACAGGTATAAATATTTGGCGGTCAATGATTTTAGCTGCTTTGGGAACAGTAGGAGGAATGTTACTAGCAGAAAAATTACTGTGGTCAAAAATGCGGTCTATCCGTGCTACTTCCACAACTCTAATTATTATCTCTATTGGACTGGCTTTATTTCTCCGTAATGGAATTATTTTTATCTGGGGGGGTAAAAACCAAAACTATGATCTACCTGTGATTCCAGCTTTACAATTTGGGACATTAAGAGTACCACAAAATCAATTATTGGTACTGGGACTGGCTATTTTAGCAATTTTATTCCTACACTACCTATTGCAAAATACCAAAATTGGTAAAGCAATGCGGGCTGTAGCTGATGATTTAGATTTAGCTAGAGTTTCCGGTATTAATGTTGATAGAGTAATTCTGTGGACTTGGGTAATTACTGGGACTTTTACTTCTTTGGGTGGTAGTATGTATGGGCTAATTACGGCAGTTCGTCCGAATATGGGTTGGTTTTTAATTTTACCCTTATTTGCTTCAGTAATTTTGGGCGGAATTGGTAATCCTTACGGAGCGATAATCGCAGCGTTTATTATTGGTATTGCCCAGGAGGTTAGCACCCCTTGGCTAGGTTCACAGTATAAACAAGGTGTAGCTCTATTAATTATGATTTTGGTGCTGCTCATTCGCCCCAAGGGTTTATTTAAAGGCACGATTTAAGCAGCACCAGTCTACTTCTAATTAGTCAATGATATGGAAGTAGTAGGCTGCTACCAAAAAGTTAACACCCAAAAGTAGTAAGGCCCAACCAGTACGGAAGACGTAGGAAGGTTTAGCAGCAGGTTTGCTTTTAGCAGTCATAAGCGGTTCTCCTAATTTAGTGACTTTTTAAGAAATAGCAAACTCACGGGCCAATTTTGCAAATTCTTTAAAAATATTTTTGTAAGGTTGTTTAGTGGTCAGTTGTCAGTTGTCAGTTGTTGGTGGTCAGTTGTTGGTGGTCAGGGGGGAAGAATATTTTTTGTTATTTTTTCCCGGCTTTCTGCTCCCTGTCTTTTAATCTTCCCCTGCGTGGTAGGAACTGCGAACCAAAGGACCAGAACGGACATGATTAAAACCCATATCCTTGGCTATATTACCCAGTTCTGTAAATTCCGCCGGTGTCCAATATTTTTGAACAGGTAGATGTTCCAAAGAAGGACGCATATATTGACCAATGGTAAGGCGATCGCATTTCACAGAGCGTAAGTCCGCCATAGTCTCAATTAATTCCTCCCTGGTTTCACCGTGACCCACCATTAGACCTGACTTTGTGGGTATCTGATAATTCAATTCTTTAACTATGGCTAATACAGACAAAGAGCGGTCATATTTTGCCCCTCGGCGCACGGTTGGGGTTAACCTGCGGACTGTTTCCACATTATGGTTAAAACAAGCTGGTTGAGCCTGAACAATCATCTCTAAGCTGTGACGTTGAACTGCTACACCTCCACTACCCCAAAAGTCCGATGTCAGCACCTCAATTTGAACTTCTGGATTTAGGTGTAAGATAGTATTCATTGTTTCCACAAAATGACCTGCTCCGCCATCAGCTAAGTCATCACGGGCAACAGAAGTTAAGACCACATACCGCAATCCTAAAATTTGTACAGATTCTGCCACCTTTTGGGGTTCTTCCCTATCTAAAGCCATTGGGGCATGACCCTTATCCACTTGGCAAAAAGCACAAGCACGGGTACAGGTTGGACCCATTAATAAAAAAGTGGCAGTTTTTTGGGCGTAGCATTCACCCCGATTTGGACAACGCCCCTCTTCACAAATTGTGTGAATTTGTCGCTGCTTAATGATACGTTGGATAGTGGATAGTTCACTCGCTTTGCCAATGGGACGACGTAACCAGCTAGGCATGGTGATCATTTCTGACTTGATATCAATTTGTTGTGGGGAATTCATATATGAAACTGCTACTTGATTTTTGATAGTTTATGTAGTGTAGGCATACAAGATTTAGTACACGCCTATACCGTTCTTCTCTAAGCAGGATTCCTGTGGTAGGGAACAAAAATAAAGAAAGTTATCTGGCAACAATGTGTAGTCTACAGAACTATAATACAAATTTATGAGAATATCAGTGGAACGTTCATACAATACTCGTATTTAGGAAGTTTATGTTAGAAAGTACTCTTTCCCAATCTACATAGATTTTGGATATAGTAGAGAAATTCTTAAAAACAATCGGCAACCAGCCATCTAAACATAAATTTCTAGTAGAGTAATCAGTTGTGGCAAATAATAAAATTTTAGTTATTGACGACACTACTGTTGTCAGGGTGAAGGTCCGAGAAATGTTACCTCCAGGTAATTTTGAGGTAATAGAAGCCAAGGACGGGTTGGAAGGGTATAATCTAATGCTCAAGGAAAAGGTCAGCTTGATCATGCTGGACTTTTTGCTGCCAAAAATGAGTGGTTGGGAGGTTTTCCAGAATATTCAAGCTCAACCAGAGTTACGGAAAATTCCTTTGGTAATTATGTCAGGTCGTAAAGAAGAGGTAACAGAAAAATTTGGAGAACCATTTGAATATTTTGAATTTCTAGGTAAGCCTTTTGATCAAAAGCAACTCATTGCCTCCATTAAGTCAGCAATGATTAAGTCTAAAATTCCCCGTCCAGACTTCAACCAGTCTTTAACTACCGAACCTCAACGACTGGCTTCAGTTAGTCGGGCTGTTGGTAGTAGCAATTCATCTGCTGAGATTAAATTACTAAATAATAAAATTGTCAAGATGCAAGGAGAAATTGATGGCTTAAAAAAACAGCTTAATCAAGTTGTGAGTTTTATCAAGCAGAAAATTAAATAAGTAGCTGATAAGAGGTAAGAGCAAAGAAGTAGAAATAAGCTATAATTTTAAATATTTTGCCATAATATTCTCTCTTTGCTCTGTTCGCTGTTACCAACTGGTAATTTAGCATCACAATTATCTGAGATCCTTGATTCAAGACCCGCAAACTGATAAAATTTGTAAAATCACAGAATATAGCAATAAATTGATTATGTCCAATTTCATGATCATCGCCCAACTACGGAATATGATTTTCTCACTATTCCTAATTCTGAGCATTAGTTTCATGGTTCCTACAACTGCTGGAGCTTCTAGCTTGGGAATTGAATCAAATTCTCTTAGTCCTTGTCCAACTTCCCCTAATTGTATTGTTAGTCAAAATGCTGATACTCAACACGCTATCGCCCCAATTACCTATCATGTAACAATAGATAAAGCTAGAGAAACCCTACTTAAAGTTCTCACAGTTGTTCCCCGCACAGAAGTTATCAAACAAACTGATAATTATATTCATGCTATTTCTAAAAGTCGCATTTTCAAATTTATTGATGATGTAGAGTTTTATTTCCCTAGCAATGAGTCAGTTATTCATGTTCGTTCTTCGTCTCGTTTGGGAGATTTTGATTTTGGTGTTAATCGCACTCGCTTAGAGCAAATTCGATTAGCTTTACAGGATTTGAATATTTGATTTTAGTTTTTTTACTTATTCCCTATTTCCCAGAGCAAAAAGACTCCCGACAACAAAACCGCCAAGATGTGCCCAATAGGCTACTCCTCCCGTTTCTATACCCATTTTAGCCGCTGTTTGGAGACTAGCAAAACCAGAGATGAGATTTTGCACAAAGAAAATACCAATAATTAGTAATGCTGGAATATTAATTGTGGTGATAAAAAAACCTAAAAAGATTAAGGTGGTAATTCTGGCTTGGGGAAACCAGATTAAATATGCACCTAAAACTCCAGCAATTGCTCCACTTGCTCCCAAGGAAGGAACAACGGAGTTAGTATTAATAAACCATTGACATAATGCGGCTAAAAATCCACAGGTTAAATAAAACAGTAGATATTTAAAATGTCCTAAGCGGTCTTCAATATTGTTACCAAATACCCACAGATAGACCATATTTGATATTAGGTGCAACCAACCTCCATGTAGAAATTGTGAGGTAAATAAGGTTGTCCATTCTCCAAACCAATTGGTGGTTAATTCTTGGGGTATGACCGCATACAATTGAAAAAAATGTTCTAGTTGTAGATTTGACAAACCTATTTCATGAAGAAAAACTAGAACATTTACACCAATTAACCCATAGGTCAAATATGGGGTAGTCCGGGTTGGGTTTTCATCGTAAAGGGGAAACACAAATCTTGTTCCTCAGCATCATTAATAGCACTATAACAGGAAAGAATTTAGAAAAGATTTGCTGATTCATGAAGTCTTTTGAGGATAGCTACAATTTTAGTTCCGTAATCTAAGTCCGCAGACCAGCGTCCCGATAATTGATGAACTGATGGAGCAACACCCCTGGTAACAAAACGAAATCTAGGATCTACCTCTTTCTGTACTAAAGGTTCTAAGCTTGCATAGGCTTTTAAATGTTGAATATGGGCTCTAACACCAATTCTGGCGCTGGGAAATGATGCTCCTTCTAAACCACCACCAACTGTACCCAAACCGGCAAAGTTATTTTGCTGGGGTTTAATGTCAGTACCAAAACGTAAAAATCCAGTTTCTAAACACATTTGAGAAAAAGCAATATCATGATTTACACCCTCAATAGTTGCTTCTTCTCGATATAGCTTGGGAATATCAGAAAACTGGATAATGGCATTTTCATTATTAGTTTTCAGAAAAAGTTGTAGCTGCAATTCTGATGTATTCCCATTGGAGATAATTTTCTCAATTTGTCCGGGACAAACTGCTAAAATTGAGCGTAATTTTACAGTGCTGGAGGCACTATCCCAATTAATAGAAACATGAGAATCTCGAAGTTCAATAGCTTTGATATAAACTATTTGACGATAGGTAATGCGGCGTAAATTAGTTACTTTTGAAATATCAATTCGTAAACAATCGACTAAATCAATGGGGATATAAGCATTGCCATTAATTAATACTCCTTGTTCAGAGTAATTTTGTCCATTGATATTGATATTAACGCTGGGATAATTTTCTGTCTTTGGCTTTTGAGGATCATTTGCTTGACTCCAACTAGCAAGCCCCTCCATAATTCCTATGGCAAAATCACGACGACGACCTTGCAATAAAGCTCTATCTTCAGGACTGCTAAGGAAACAGACTTGTAATATTATAGCAGCGATCGAAGTTTGACGACAGAATTGTAAATTACCCAGACCACTATCCGTATCTGGTTTCGCTCCCCGATTTGGTAACTGAGGGACACGGCGTAAAAGTGCTGTTAATACCGTTTCTGCATTTTGTTTGCGTTGGTCATTTTTGGCAATATAGGAAGCACTTGCGCCGCGCACGGAGGGGCTACTGGTCGCATTGGCTTGAATTTCTATAGCTATATCCTTGTTATTGGCACGGGAATTAATCCAATCAACAGTTTGAGCCGCGCTTAAATCGTCAGGAACGGCTAAAACTTCTAAATTGCGGGCGCGGAGTTCTATAACCACTAAATCTCGCAAAAGAATCATTTCCTTTGCTTCTGTGGTGCCACCAGCAACTGCTCCAGGGTCATTTTTACCCGCTTCTATGCCGCCATGTGCCGCAGAAATAAAAATCCGTCCCATTTTCGCTATTTTCCGTTGTTAAGTCCCAGCACTTGCAATTTTATCGCAACATTGTAAATTAGTTATTAAAGTCTCTAAAAAAATTAAGTATTATGTAGATTCAAGAAATGTCTAAGGTCGCAGTTATTGTTGAATGTGGTGACTGGGTCTCAAATTCCTTGATTATAGCAAGATATCGCTAAAGGTAGGGTAAATATCAAATGTAGGGATTTATATAGGTAAGTATGATAATTTGAGTTAAAATTATTCTTGGTGAAATAGATCACCCAGTCAAAAGATAAGCTGTCAAACTTAATTCGGTAATATTTCTGATGAGTAATTCTTCATTTTGTGAAAAATCAAAATCCCAAAGCCCTCGCGCTTTGATAGAAAAAACTTGCTACCCAACCTAAACCAATTATTTTTGAAGCTATTTCCCCGCTGAGAGGAAGACTGTTATAAAATCTGCGAGGTCTTATGATATCCAGGAAAAAACCGGGGTTAGTTAGTCTAATCCTCATAGCTGTTATTAGTTTTTACTTAGTAGTTGGTTTTCCCAAACCTGCCTACGCAATGCACATTATGGAAGGTTTTTTACCAGTACAGTGGGCGATTTTTTGGTGGGTTGTAACATTACCATTTTTTATTTTAGGGTTGCGTAGTCTAACTCGCATTACCCAAGCTAACCCGGAATTAAAACTGCTGTTAGGTTTAGCTGGTGCTTTTACCTTTGTCCTGTCAGCGTTGAAAATTCCTTCAGTTACTGGTAGCTGTTCTCACCCCACAGGAACGGGATTAGGTGCGGTGCTGTTTGGACCCCTGACTATGACAGTTTTGGGTAGCTTGGTATTGTTATTTCAAGCTTTGTTACTGGCCCATGGTGGTTTAACTACACTTGGTGCAAATGCCTTTTCCATGGCGATTGCTGGACCCTATGCAGCTTACTGGATCTATAATACCACAATGCGGCTGAGTGGTAAACAAAAAATCGCCATCTTTTTAGCAGCAAGTTTGGCAAATTTACTCACCTATGTTATCACTTCTATCCAACTTGCTTTGGCTTTTCCTGCACCTGTGGGCGGATTTATGGCTTCATTTGCCAAATTCGCGGGAATTTTTGCCCTTACTCAAGTACCCTTAGCAATTAGTGAAGGATTATTAACTGTCTTAGTTTGGAACTGGTTACAATCTTATAATCCTCAAGAATTGGAACTTTTGCAATTAATCAAGGGAAGAAATCACAGTAATGAATCAATCTAATAAAAGTTTAAATAACTGGTTTTTAATATTAGCCGTTTTAGCTTTAGGAATCGCACCATTAATACTTGTACGTGGTGGAAAGTTTGGTGGTTCTGATGATAAAGCTAAAACCGCTATTACAGAAATACAACCTGAATATAAACCTTGGTTTCAATCACCATTTGTACCAGCTAGTGGGGAAATAGCCAGTTTATTATTTGCTTCTCAAGCAGCTTTAGGAGCGGGAGTAGTTGGTTACGCAATTGGTATTTATAAAGGACGTTCCGAACAAAAAAGACGGAAAGAATGACTTTAAAATTAGATACCCTAGCTTACACTAATCAACTGCGAAGATTACCACCAGAACATAAAATCATTTTTGCATTTACGACTCTGATTATTTCTCTTTGTAGTCATCCTTTAGTGCAAATTTTGATAGTAATTTGGATGAGTATTTGGACAGTAATTTATGCAAAAATTCCGGCTGGTATTTATTTGCGGTTGTTAACGTTCACCATAGTTTTTTGTTTGACGAGTTTACCAGCACTAATGGTAAATGGAGTTGCAATTTCTCACCTAGAAATTGTCAAATTAGATGCATTTTATGGGTTAAATTTTGGAGACTTCTATATTTATATGAGTCGGAGTGGTAGTATTCAAGCATGGGGGATTTTAATTAGAGCATTAGCTTCTGTTTCTTGTTTATATTTTCTCATGTTAACTGTCCCGTTTACAGAAATTTTGCAAACTCTACGTTGGTTAAGATTTCCAGTGCTTTTAACTGATTTGTTATTACTAATGTATCGGTTTATTTTCATTTTGCTAAAAACAGCCAATGAATTATGGACAGCACAAAATTCTCGTAGTGGCTACCGCAATTGGTATACTAGCATGAAAAGTTTAGCATTATTAATTGGACAATTATTGCAGCGAACTCTACAACAATATAGTCAATTTTCTTTGGGACTGCAAGCACGAGGTTTTGCAGGAGAATTGCGATTTTGGTACCCCCGTCGCTATCGTTTATCTCCACGATATACGATTGAAGCAATTTGTGGCTGTGTAATATTAATAGGATTAGAAATTTGCCAAAATGCAGGAATATTTACTCGAATTTGATCAGGTCTACTACACCTATCCAGGTTCACAAAAATCAGTCTTAAATGGTTTAAATATGAGGATTCCTTCAGGGAAAAAGTGTGCCTTAATTGGTCAAAATGGTTGTGGTAAAACTACACTTTTCTTATTAGCTAATGGACTTTATAAACCTAATTCTGGAGTTGTTAAATGGTGTGGTGAAGCATTAATTTATAATCGTCAATATCTCAGTAAAATCCGGCAAAAAGTCGGTTTAGTATTTCAAGATCCTGAACAACAATTAGTAGCTTCTACAGTTGAAGAAGATATTTCTTATGGTTTATGTAATTTAGATTTACCCACGGGAGAAATTAAACAGCGAGTAGAGCAGATATTACATGAATTTGAATTAACTAATTTAGCAGAAACACCAGTACATCATCTCAGTTTAGGGCAGAAAAAACGAGTTTCTATTGCTGATATTATGGTACTAAAACCGCAACTTTTAATATTAGATGAACCAACGGCATATTTAGATATTAAACATACTCGAAACTTGATGAAAACTCTCAAAAAAATTCATCAAAATGGAAATAGTTTATTAATGGCAACTCATGATTTAGATTTAGTTTATCGCTGGGCTGATTGGGTTTTTGTTATGGATAAAGGACAATTAATGCTAGAAGGAAAACCAGAAGATGTATTTAGTCAACGGACACTTTTAGAAGAATTAGAATTGGGTGTACCATTAATATATGAAATGTTGTTTAATGGGCTATCTTCTGAAGAGGTAATAATTATAGAACGAGTCCGACAACGGATATTAAAAGAAATTTAAAAATGTAGTTAACTGTAATATATTTTTGTGAATACATTGTAGGTTGGGTTAAGCGACAGCGCAACCCAACAAAATTACGAAAATGTTGGAACTGTAACTCCACAAAATTCCGAAAATGTTGAAACTGTAATTCCATAAAATTCCGAAAATGTTGAAACTGTAATTCCATAAAATTCCGAAAATGTTGAAACTGTAATTCCACAAAGTTCCGAAAATGTTGGAACTGTAATTCCACAAAGTTCCGAAAATGTTGGAACTGTAATTCCATAAAATTCCGAAAATGTTGGAACTGTAAATCCACAAAGTTACGAAAATGTTGGAACTGTAATTCCACAAAGTTCCGAAAATGTTGAAACTGTAATTCCACAAAATTCCGAGAATGTTGCAACTGTAATTCCACAAAATTCCGAAAATGTTGGAACTGTAATTCCACAAAATTCCGAGAATGTTGCAACTGTAATTCCACAAAATTCCGAAAATGTTGGAACTGTAATTCCACAAAATTCCGAAAATGTTGGAACTGTAATTTCACAAAGTTCCGAAAATGTTGGAACTGTAATTCCACAAAATTCCGAAAATGTTGGAACTGTAATTCCACAAAATTCCGAAAATGTTGGAACTGTAATTCCACAAAATTCCGAAAATGTTGGAACTGTAATTCCATAAAATTCCGAAAATGTTGAAACTGTAATTCCATAAAATTCCGAAAATGTTGAAACTGTAATTCCATAAAATTCCGAAAATGTTGAAACTGTAATTCCATAAAATTCCGAAAATGTTGGGTTTCCTTGCGTCAACCCAACCTACTTGTAGGTTAAATGTCACAAGACAGTCTGTCAAACATTTTTAAATTCTGTTAATAAAATAAAAAGGAGATGATTTATGGTAAATTAGTTAATTAAGCTCTCTGTGGAAATTATATATGCAGATTCAAGAAGTCCCTAAAGTTGCATTCATTGTTGGTGAAAATGCCGTTACCCTTTCTCAATTACCTTCTGTTTGGCAAGATATCGCTAAAGGTAGGGTAAATGTTAAACTCAGTGACCCAAAAATCTATGTGGAAATGGCGCAGTTATTTCAATATAAACTGCAATATGGTGATGTTGATTTGTTTAATGAACGTCCCCATTTATCTCATTTAAAACGCTCATTTTCCGAGTTATTTGGGCAAATGGCACGAGAAACTCTAGAATTTTATGGTCATGATTTTATGATTCATAATTATCCGAACTTTGCAGAAGTTGTACGTAATTTTGAATCAAAAGGTTCTGAATACAGTAATGAACTCAAAGTGGCACATATTGGACTAGAGCTTTTCCAGGAATTTGGTTATGATCTACCAGCAAGTTTTTATCATGTTCATTTAGCGCCAATTTATCGAGATCATGTATTTGAAGAAAGAGCTTTAAGATTTGATCAACGAGATATAGAACATAAACGTAGTTGGGATGCTATACTACACGCGGGTAAGGTATTTGCAATGCAAATGAAGGTACAAAGTATCGCCTCTAAATACGGTTTTACCTATCAACATGGTTGTGCTTGTAACTCTCATTTATCATCTATTGATGAATCTTCTGGTACATTTGAGTATGAATTAAGTTTGGAAAAACGTCAACGCTGGATTCGGAGTTTTATCTGGACAGCTTGGTATGAATATGCAATATTTCCCATTGTACCAAATACCAGTTACCTGATTTAATCAAAAGACAATTTGTTAAAGAAGTGGGAGATTTACATCTCCCATTCATGATTTATCTGATGATGTTCAAAAATTTAATTACTTCATACACCGAATAGTGTGTAGATACAGTCTGATTATTGCTAATTTGCCAAAAAACTTGTTCAGATTTAGAAATAACTTTTACTGTGATTTGTGTAGACTTACCACCTTGTAGAACTATAAATCCAACTCTTTTTAAAGCGCGAATTGTCCAAATAGCAGCAACACCCTCACCTATTAACTTAACTTCCCTCTTGTATGGTGTATGCAGATGAAATTCCCCAGAAAAGATATCAAATTCCACACCTTCACTGCGGAAAGTATCAGTAAATGTACCATTTAATATCAAATCTTCCGGTGCGCCAACCTGTAGAATACCATTATTTCCTAACAGCCAAATTTTATCAGCAAGACGTAAAGCTAAATCCAAATCATGGGTAGAAAGGAGAATTGCTTGATTTGTATCCCTGGCTAATTGACGTAACAATTGCATAATTTCTACCCGACGTGGTAAGTCTAAAAAAGCTGTTGGTTCATCCAATAACATAACAATAGGTGACTGAGCCAAAGCGCGAGCAATCATAATTTTCTGTCGTTCACCATCACTTAATTCACTAACATTACGTTGGGCTAAATTTACTGCTCCCACTGATTTTATTGCCCAATTAATAATATTTTCATCTTCAGATGATAACCTTCCCCACCAGTCAGTATAAGGATATCTTCCCATAGTCACCAAACTATAAGCCGATAACATTCCCACATCAATTTTTTCAGTCAATACTAAACTCAAACATTTGGCTAATTGTTGTGGTGGTAACTGATAAATATTATCTTCTAAAAGTTTAACTTCTCCGGCAATTGGTGGTTGCATTCCCGCCAGAGTTCTTAATAAAGTAGACTTACCAGCACCATTAGGACCAAGTAGACAAACTAATTCTCCAGTTTGCAAAGATACACAAATATTAGATGCAACATTGCGAATAGTTTTTTGGGAAGTCTTATAACCAATAGTCAAATTGTGAGTTGTCAGAATTGAGGTATTCATGAAGTAAAATATTTTTTTGAATTACGTTGTAGAATTACCCAAGTAACAACAGGAGTTCCCATTAAAGCTGTAATAGCATTTAAAGGTAAAACCATTTGACTGATTAAAAGTTGGGAAAACAAATCAGCAAATAAAGCTAAAATTGCCCCCATAATTATGACACTAGGGATTAATATCCGATGATCAGAAGTGTTAAAAAGACTACGACAAAGGTGAGGAATTGCTACACCTAAAAATGCTATTGGTCCACAAAAAGCAGTAATCGCTCCTGCTAATATAGCAGCACTGCTAATTACAGAAAATCTGGTTTTTTCTACTGTTAACCCTAAACTGCGTGCATAAGATTCACCTAATAGAAGTGCATTTAAAGATTTTGATTGCAGCACGGCAATTAATAACCCTACACCAATAACTGGAGTTAAAATAGCTAATTGTTGCCAAGTTACCCCTGTAAAACTGCCAAAAGTCCACATTATATAACTTTGAATCCGTTCTTTTGAGCTAAATTGCAATAAAATACTTACCATTGCACTTGTTGCATATCCAAATAATAAACCTAAAATCAACAGTGTCATTGTATCTTGTACACGACGAGAAACAACTAACATTAACCCTAATACTGATGCTGCACCAAAACTTGCAGCGGTAACTAAACTAAAATCACCAATTATTCCTAAATCATTTAATAATGTTGGTGTAGTCACACTTGCTGTCAACAAAACTAACGCTACTCCTAAACTAGCGCCGGAACTTATTCCTAATACAAACGGTCCAGCTAAAGGATTTTTAAATAGAGTTTGCATTTGTAAACCACTGACACCTAAAGCTGCACCAGCTAAAATTGCAGTTAAGGCTTTAGGTAAACGAAACTTGAAAATAATACTTGTCCATGTTGTTTTTTCTGCTTCTTGTCCGAGTAAAATTGTAATTACCTGATTAATAGGAATATCCACAGCACCTAAGGCTAAATCTAGTAAAAACGCCAAAACCAAACCTAGCAGTAAAATTGAAAAAACTAGAGCCTTGATTCGAGTTGCAGGTTTTTGGTGTAATAAAGAATTTGATAGTTGAGGTTTTGTAATTAACATTATTGACTAAGTTTCCGGTAATAAAAAAACTGATGATTTTTTAATATTTCAGGATGAAATATTTTGATCAAATCCGATAAAACTACATCTGGATTACTAATTCCACCTTGCCAGTAATCATTACCACCATTAGCATTAACACGAGCATTATTATTATAAAGGTTTCCTATTTTGAAAGCCTTATAATCACCATAGCGATTATCTTCCGTAATGACATCTTTTAAAGTTTGCCAAGATTGTCTAAGATTCAACCAATAATCAGCATTAACAGCACGTTCAAAAACAGTTTCAAAAGATATAGGTAAACTACCAGAAGATTGATCTTGACTCCAGAGATAATTTGCACCTGCGTCAGCGAGATATTTGGCTACATAACTATTACCACCTGGCGTGTACCAAGTTCCCTTAAAATTGAAACCTACAAACACGGTCGGACGATTTTTAACCCCTTTGGCTTTAAGAGCGATATCTTCGTATTTCTTAGCAATTGTAGCAAAGATTTTTTCCGACTCTTTTTCCTTGTTAAAAAATAAAGCAGTAAACTTCAACCATTCACTTCTTCCCAATGGTGTATCCTCCATATACTCAGAATTTATTGCCACTTTCAAACCAGCTTCTAGTAACTTAGGAAAACTATCAGTTTGTTGATTTCCAGTGCCAAAAGTGGTAATTAATTCAGGATTAAGTTCTAAAATTTTCTCCACATTCACAGTAGAATTATTCCCAACAGATACCAACTTACCAGCCTTAATTTTGTCAATAAAATCTGGTGTAGTTACTTGTTTGATATCGCTAACAGCGATTAACTTATTAACAACATTTAACTTAGAAAAATGTGGTAAATGAGTGGTAGAGAGAGAAACCACAGAATTTACAGGAGTAGTAAATACTTGGGATTTCTCAAACCCTGGTGGTATTGGTGTACCGCATTGAACTAAAACATACTTTAAACTTGTTTTAGCGTCTTTCCAAGGATTTTTAATCGTTACGACTTTGTAGTTTTTATAATATTCAACTGCAAAGCCTTTTGCATGAGTGACCTTAACCTTATTGGGAAAATAATCAACATTGGAATCATAATTTTGAACACAGGCATTGTTAGGAGAATTAACAATCAGACTATTCTCAGAACCTTGACAAGAAACAACCAAGATAGCAACTAAAAACAACTGACATAGAAAAATAATCCCCTTATACTTTTGAGAAATCATCTTCCATATTATTGTTAATTCCCTTTGCCCCTTTGTGCCTGTGCGTGAAGAAATGACCCCAGAAAAACACCAACTAAGGATATATATATTCAACAACCTTATTCCCCTCAAGTAAATGTTCCTGTACAATTCTTTCTGCAACTTCCGGCTTAACACGACTGTACCAAGTTTTATCAGTAGAATGATAAACAACAGGCCCTAACTTACAAACTTGTAAACAACCACTTGTTCTCACTTCCAAATCTAATCCCGCTTTTTCAACAGCAGCTTTTAAAGCATCAAAAGTAGGTTGCCATTTTCGAGAAGGATAACAACGACCAGAAGTACAAACTGCAATATAGCCACATTTGAGAGGATTTTTAGAAAAAGGAATGGGGTTTTTACCTAATACATAAATATCTCTAAGTTCCTGATAAAAAACTAATTTTGTAAAATCAGCCTTGCCTTCAGGAAGTAAATTTTCATCTTCTACATAGGGATTAGGTAAAAATATTGTCATAGCCTTTTCACCAGCACCATTCCAAAGTTGAATACCCCAACTTCTGGGTTCTCCTTGGGGATTTATTCGTCTATAAAATGCACCCTTACTAATCAAACGTTGCTGTCTTACTTCGCTAGAAGTTTCAGCATTAGGACCACCTAGCGTTTCCTCAATACATAAGTGAAAATGCCAATCTCTAGTAATAACAGTTAAATATCCATCATAGAGAACACACTTTTTAGGTGCTTCGTGAAACTCCAGTTCCAAAACACTCCCTTGTTCCAAATGTCCCAAACCAACTTGATGCCAATTTTGCTGAAATAAAGTATAAGTTAAACAAGCAAGAACATCACCTTGACAATCAAAAAACTCATATTCAATTTGCCAATTATTCCCAGTCGCTTCAATTATTTTTTCATTTACTGGTGTTACCCAACAATTAAAATCAGCCATAAAAAACTCTCCTTGTTTTAAAACGTAGAACTCAAACCAATTTGAAAACCTCTGCCACCGTCAGGAAAACCAGGAAACAACTGATAACGCTGATTAAAAAGATTTTCCACACTACCTGTAACTACGAGTTTATCACTTAAAGGTACAAGCAGTTTAAAATCAAAAGTGGTATAACCAGATAAAAATTCTGTATTTGTATTATTAGTTGGATATCCATTTAAGGAATTCATTAATAAACCCAAATACAAACCTTGGGGAGTTTCATAAGAAACTCCCAAATTTAATTTATCGGCACCAGCAAAACGCAATTCTTTGTTAATTTCTGCCGCGTTAGAACTCTTAAAAATGCGCGGATCATTGGCAGTGTAATTAACAAAAGTATAAATATTTTTAGCAACTTGTAAATTCAAAGTAGCCTCAATTCCCGTAGTTTCCACTAGTCCGATATTTTCCCAAGTTCCCGTATTACTATTTACGGGTGGTGTCAGTCTCTTAAAGGCAATTGTATCCGATACATTATTTTTGAAAAAGGTTAATCTTGCTAAACCAATATTACCAAGTTTTTGGTCAATACCAATATCAAAACTATCACCTCTTTCTGGTTTAAGTTCTGGGTTGCCAATATTACTAGGATTGACATTAAATAAGTTAGCAATGGTGGGAACTCGGAAATTCTGAATGTAATTTGCTCTTAAGGTAGTTGAATCAGAAACAGCATATTTTGTCCCCACAGAAGGAGAGGTAACTGAACCATTTACCAAACTGCTAAAATCTTGACGTAACCCTACATTTACAGTCAAATTAGGGATTAATACTACTTCATATTTGGTAAATAATGCTCCTTGATTAATGTCATTGTCATAATTTAATGTTTCTTTATTTGTAGAATAACTAAAAGAAGTATTCCTAACATTGACAGTTCGATAGTCAAAGCCATAAACTAAACTTTGATTTTTAGCAAAATTCCAACTATGTGTAGTTTGAATTCCGTAGGAACTTTGGTTAGTTTGAAAGCGATTTTGAGATGAAACTGAACCACTAGGATCAAAACGAGTATTCAAAAAATCACCATAAACTTTTGCTGTTAATAAAGAATCATCTCCACCTCCTAGTTTTAAATTCCAGGTTAAATCTGTTAAAATTTGATCTGTGTATTTGCGATTTTTATCTGTAAGTGAATTAAAAAAACCTTGTCCATTGACTGGAAAAGGAATTGACACTCCTCCCGGTGTTCCTTGTTCTTTATTTAAGTATAAAGTCGAGAAACTGAGAGTATTTCGTTTTCCTAAATCTGCTTCTAATTTGAGATTAAAATTGTTATAAAGTGCATCATTATTTTTTCGATTTCCTGAAAAATTAGCTTCAGGAATAGAAAAAGGATAATTATTTTCAGCTTGGGTACGATTGTAACCTACAACCCAAGAAATATCACCTTTTTTACCGCTGTTTTGAATACTCTGTTGATTGAGTCCATAAGCACCAATATTGACTTTTGCCTCTGTGGTAATTTTCTCTGTAGGACGACGGGTGATAATATTAATTACTCCCCCAATTGCATCAGAACCATAAAGAGTTGAACCTCCACCTGGTAATACTTCAATTCTTTGAATATTATTAGTTGTAAATTCAGAAAGATCAAAACCACCACTACCAGCATTATTAATTGGTCTACCATCAAGTAATATTAATACTTGACCAGTATTAGAACCACGAATAAGTTGACCACTTAAAGCGTTAACTTCTGTTCCTACAGTACCATCACCTAATATACCAGGAAGAAATTTAATTGCTTCTCTGACAGTTCTTGCACCTTGTGCTTCCATTTCTTCACCCGTAATTACATAAATTGGTCGGGTAGAATCTTTCACTGTTCCTTCCTGACGAAAAGGTGAAAAAACAGGTTCATTTAATAGTTCTCCAATGATATTTATTTCAATACCAGTTTCTTTTTCTTTAGTATCTGCTGATGTATTTTGAGTAATTTTATTTGAGACATTTTCTTTATATTGGGGAATTTCTACTGCTGTAACTTTGCAATTTCTACCCCATATTCCCAAGGTCATAGTCAGACTAGACGCAATAATTTGAATTCCCAGTTTCACAACTAAATTAGTAGACATTCTTGACCTCAACACCTGTATAACTAAAAACTTGACCAATGTAAAACTTACAGTATTTTCCATGACACGGTAAAAACTGCAACAATAAGGACAGAAGGAAGCCGCACTGCATTTATATGATAATTATAATCATTATCATATAAATAGTAAAAAATTGCAATAGCTATTGACATCAATTGATTATTCGCCTTGTACGGATGACTAGCCAACGATTAATAACATTAATTGTACTTAATTACGCGGAAATAGAAAAATCATTAAACGACCTATTGTCAAACCTTTCAAAGCTTAAAAATTTTGAAAGTAATATTTTATAAACAAACATTTTTGTATATGATGAAGATATATTTAATCGCTTTGCGTAACTCCTTCAAAAAGTAAAGTATGGAAATTTTATCTAATACCGTAGCTTTATCACGGTTGCAATTTGCATTTACAGCAATTTTTCACATGATTTGGCCTGTCCTGACCACAGGTATGTCTATCTACTTAATTGTCGTAGAAGGACTATGGTTAAAAACCAAAAATCCCACCTATTATCATCATGCTCGTTTCTGGTCA
>Ga0208200_100020_pt1 | contig 49824 bp, 37 predicted proteins | sample LakMenEpi13Aug08_FD_150689 | JGI IMG/M metagenome (GOLD analysis project Ga0208200, IMG submission 150689) | Freshwater microbial communities from Lake Mendota, WI - 13AUG2008 deep hole epilimnion (SPAdes) | ecosystem: Environmental > Aquatic > Freshwater > Lake > Epilimnion/Euphotic zone ...
CCTGCTAGGATAGGGGGGAATCGACACCTAGCATTATGTCCGCAGCGTCTACATCATAGCTTTGGTTACTTAACAATGTTTAATTTATCAGGGATGAATCGGTTTTGGCGTTTACCGAAGCAAATAACTAAGGGAAAATCCTTAGTCAAAGAAGTGGAAAATTCAATTCCTTTACGAGTGCTAGTGATGGTACTGGTAATTTTGGGGATTGTGTCCACGGATATTGCCGGTGAAACTAAATTTAGTCTGTGGACGATACCACTGACTATGGTGGGAACATGGTGGAGTTATTACCGTCGTCGTAGTTCTAATATTCCTATGCAGTTTTGTATAGCCATAGGAATGTTATTGGCTTTAGGTGCTTTTTTTAGGCATTTTATGGCTGATTGGAGTGATACCCGGCTAAGTTTGGCGGAGTTATTGATTCAATTGCAAGTGCTACATAGCTTTGATACTCCCCGACGCAAAGATTTGGGCTATTCGATTGTGATTGGGTTAATATTGGTGGGTGTGGCGGCGACATTGAGCCAAACAATGGCTTTCGCGCCTGTGTTACTATTATTTTTAGCCATTGCTCTGGCAACTTTAGTTCTAGATTACCGCTCTCGTTTAGGTTTCCAGCACTTTACTACGGGAGAATCGGCCAAAAGAAATTCTAGTTTCAATTTTAAATTTCTAATTTTCAATTTTTTATTAATTTTGGCTTTGGGACTGGGGATTTTTGCTATTTTACCCCGGTTTCCCGGTTATCAACTTAGGTCTTTTCCCGTAAGTGCGCCGCTGAATGTTCCAGAAAATTTTACAGGACGGAGTATTATTAATCCCGGTTATGTCCGTGAAGGTAAGGGTAATAATAGTGGTGGTGGGGAAGGAAAAGCTGGCGAACCGGGACAATTAGATGATAATTTTTATTACGGTTTTAATAGCGAGATGAACCAAAACCTGCGGGGAGGAATGAAACCCAAGGTGGTGATGCGTGTGCGATCGCAAGCGGAAGGTTTTTGGCGCGTCCTGGCTTTTGATAATTATACGGGTAAGGGTTGGAAGATTTCTCGTAATGATCAAGTTACTACTCTGAGAAAATCCCCTTGGTCTTACCGCATTTCTTTTGACTCTCCACCTTTTACGACTGTAACAAAAGAGGTTGTGCAAACTTATAATATAGTATCGGAATTACCTAACCTAATTCCAGCACTGTCCTATCCGAAAGCTTTGTATTTTCCTACACCAGAAATAGCCGTTGATCAGGAGAATGGCTTACGTGCGCCTGTACGTTTATCAGAAGGGCTAACATATACCATGGTTTCGGATGTTGCTTACCGCGATCGCTCTTTGTTAAGTAAAGCCTCAACTAAATATCCAGCCAATATTAAACAGTATTACCTACAAATACCCGCAACAATTGCTGATAAAGTCCGAAAACGCACTGAAGAAGTGCTGGCTAGTTACGACCAACAAAGGGTTTCTCGTTCTCCAGGAACTAAACGCCTAGATTCAACTTACGAAAAAGCTCTTTACTTGGCTCAATATATTAAACAAAATTATACCCTACCCACCGATCCATTAGACTTGCCTTATTTGAGCGAAAAGGATGATTTAGTAGAAAGCTTTTTATTCAAAAATAAAGGCGGTTATCCTGACCATTTTTCCACTGTATTAACGGTAATGCTGCGTTCTGTAGGTATTCCAGCGAGGTTAGTGGTGGGATTTGCACCGGGGGAGTTTAATCCGTTTACAGGGATGTATGTTGTCCGTAATACTGATGCCTACGCGATGACGGAAGTTTATTTCCCTAAGTATGGCTGGTTTACTTTTGATCCAATTCCTGGACATCCTTTGATTCCTCCTTCTATAGAGGAAGATCAGACCTTTAGTGTTTTGCGTCAATTTTGGAATTGGGTAGCTGGTTGGCTACCTTCACCAGTTACAGCGATTTTAAATACGGTATTTGGGACGATATTTAGCTGGTTATTTCTGGGAATAGCCTGGTTTTTAGCTTTATTTACTAAAGGTTGGTTAGGGGTATTAACCGGTTTAATTGTGGGGACAATCGCGGCCTTCTTAGGTTGGTTGGGTTGGGGACAATGGCGTAAGTGGTTAAACATCCGCTGGTTAAAGAAATTACCCCCAATGGAAAGACTGTATCAACAAATGCTACAATGGACTGCCCACAAGGGTTTAGGTAAGCATCCAAGTCAAACATCTTTAGAGTATGCTCAAATTTTATACCAACACCATTCTCCAGAAATAGCTGAATTGATAGATGAAATTTGTCATGCTTATGTGAGTTGGCGTTATGGTGGATATAATCCCGAATGGCAGCAATTACAACAAAGATGGCAAGCATTGAATAAAGGTGAAAAACGTTCTATTTTCGGCTTAAAGATTGGGTAATTGCCGTTAATTAAGGATCAATGTAAATGCTATATAATTAACTGCAACTAGCTTTATGTAGAAACTAGTACGGCAATACTATCTAGGTTTTCGATTCTCGTCCTTAAAAAAATGATCCCACCCATATTAATTTTAAATTACGAGAAAATGGTCCTAGCTTATATGGATGCAATTCTGCATATATCTTATGGAAGATTTTTAGCGGATTTGATTGATAATATAGCTAAAAAAAGCGTTTGTTATGAAAAAACTCTAGATAACGTGGTTTAAATCGTTGTAACTCCCATTCTTTAGCGATAACATGAGAATAAGTTTACTACAAGCTTTTCATTCTCATTTAGCTGAAATTTTTTTATGGAAATTCAATTAATCAATATCGGCTTTGGTAATATCGTTTCTGCCAACAGGGTTGTTGCCATCGTGAGTCCAGAATCTGCCCCGATTAAACGGATTATAACCGATGCTAGGGATAGAGGTCAACTGGTTGATGCTACCTATGGACGACGGACTAGGGCGGTGATTATCACTGATTCTAGTCATGTTATTCTCTCAGCGATTCAGCCAGAAACTGTAGCTAATCGGTTTGTAATTTCCCGTGATCATCATGTTGTAGATAATTAATCATCGGCAATAGTTACGGAGGTACTATCTCAACTAGACTGGTTTTCTGTCACCATTGCTACAAATTCCTTAGTTTTGAGGCTAATTTGAAAATCAAGGGTTAGTAACTCAATCCCTTTAGGGATTGAGTTTGTAAGAGATTGCAAGCTATACTGTCCAACCTAAGTATTTTTTGAGAGAGTTCATCACTTCAAACCCTTTGTTTATCTTGGTTTGACCTTACTTATCACCCCCTTAACAACTGACCACTGACCACTAACAACTGACCACTAACAACTCACTTGAGAGCAAAATTTAATGCTTCTAATAATTCTTGATTGGTGTAGGGCTTGGATAAAATCCCTAAAACTTGATTTTCGTTATTTGTTTCCAGTATATTATTGATATTGCGTCCACTACAAGCAATTACTCGTACTTGAGGATTGATTTTTTTCAAGTTGGAGATAGCACAACTTCCATTCATTTCTGGCATCATCATATCCATCAATACTACACTGATATCATCTTGGTGTCGGGCATACATAGCGATCGCTTCCATACCATTTTTAGCAGTAATAGTTTGATAATTGTAGTTTTCCAAAATAGTTTTCGTAACTTCCAGAACTTGGGGTTCATCATCGACGACTAAAATTAGTTCTCCATGACCTGGATACGTTACCCCACAATCAGGTTTTAAAGTGATAATTTCTTGATTTACTGATGGTAAAAACACTTTAAATTGACTACCTTTCCCCAATTCACTATCAACGTTAATAAACCCCTTATGACTTTTAATAGTTCCTATTACTGTTGATAGTCCTAAACCTGTTCCTTGACCAATATCCTTAGTAGTAAAAAATGGCTCAAATATTTTCTCTAACGTTTGGGGTGACATTCCTGTACCCGTATCTGCAACCGTAATCACAATATAATTCCCAACTTTAGCATTATGATTTAGTGGAATCATCTCCTCATGAATATACAAATTTTCCGCAGAAATAGAGATATATCCACCATTAGGCATAGCATGACCAGCATTAACCACCAAATTTATTAATACCTGTTCCAGTTGGCTTTTGTCACCATATACTGTCCATAATTTTGGCGGTAAATGGGTAGAAAATTGGATAGATTGGGGAAATAAAAATGTTTCTTTAGCCATATGAATAGTATCCCTAATTAAATCATTAATTTGGATAATCGTATATTTAATTTCCACTCCTTTAGCAAAGGATAACAGTTGTTTAACTAAAGTTGCCCCTTTTTTTGCATTATCTTCAATAGTCGTCAGCATTTGTAGATAATTATCTTTGTCTAAAAAATTATTACCTTTAAGTAATTTAGATTTAAGTAATTGAGCATATCCTAAAATTGGTGTTAAGTTATTATTAATATTGTGAGCAACACCACCGGCTAAAGTACCAATACTTTCCATCTTTTGAGCGCGGACAAACTGCTCTTCCAATCGTTTTTTCTCTGTAATATCAGTGTCTACCGTGAGAATGGATTTAGGTCGTCCGTCAGCATCTAACATTAATGTCCAGCGACTTTGAACAATAATTACCCGATTTGATTGTGTCAGTTTATATAACTCACCCTGCCAAGTTCCTGATATTACTACATTTTTCAGAGGAATTATTTCTTGTTCACAGGAAGTGGAATTATAAAAAATATCCTTAGGATTCTTCTCTAAAACTTCCTCACGTTTCCAACCATATATCCTTTCTGCACCCTGATTCCAAAAAAGGATTTTGGCTTGAAAATCTCGGACAAAAATCCCATCAGTAGCAATGTCTAGAAGAGCAGCTTGTTCATATATTTTCTGTTCATTTTGTTTGCGTTCAGAGATATCTCTGGTAGTGCCAATCATTCGGATTGGCTGACCGTTTTCGTTATAGTAAACTTTTCCTCTAGAACTCAACCAACGTAGACTAAGATCACGACATACTACCTTATACTCACAGACAAAATCAACTTTTTTCTCAATAGATTGACTTACACAGTTTTGAAAATGCTGACGGTCTTCGGGATAGATTAAATTTAGAAACTCTTGAATAGGAGGACAGGGAGAATTAAGAGGTAAATCATAGATTAGACCCAGAGTAGCAGACCAGAGGATTATTCCTGTTTGGATATCCCAATCCCAGATGCCAATGTTACCTGCTTCTAGTGCTAAGTTAAGTCGGGCTTCACTTTCTTGTAAAGACGCTTGAATATATTCCCGTTCAATGATTTCATGTTGTAATTGTTGATTAGCAATCACCAATTCTGCCGTGCGTTCCTTTACCCGAGATTCCAAGATATCGCTATCTTGACGGAGTGCTGCTTCCAATTTTTTCCTATCGCTAATATCAGTGATTGACCACAATAATCCAATCTGTTCACCATCATGATTAGATATAGGATTCACCCTAATACTAGCAGGAAATAGTTGACTCTTGCGAGGCTGAAAATCCATTTCCCATTCCTGTAATTTCTGCAATTTGCTCAACCGAGATACAAACTGAGAACGGTATTTTTCAGCAATAAACACTACTAATGGCTTGCCAATTAGGTGATCTTGACGCACAAATAATAATGATCCAGCCCCATGATTGGCCTGCTGAATTACACCCAAACTATCAGTTAATAAATAACCATTAGGTGCAAATTCAAACAAATTTTGATAACGCAGCCGCTCCGCTTCAGTAATTTCTCGAGAAAATTGCAGTTGTTCATTTTGTTGACGCAGTTCTTCCTCCGCAATTTGCAATTCTTCTAAAGTTTCCTGAAGTCCTTGATTAAGTTTTAAATCATCATCAACCTGTATTCTTGTCCATTTTTGTAAATGATTATGAGTTTGCCGACGAATTACTTCTAATTCTTGATTAATTGGTCTATTTTCTGTGTTGAACTCTGGCAAATTCTCCTGCAATGCCTCAATTATACCCACCATTCTTTCTACATTTAAGGCTGATAATAAGTTGCTTTTAGTAACAATACCGATTAAATTACCTTGATCATCTACTATTGGTAAATGCTCAAGACAATGCTGCTGTAAGAGTGCAACCACTGTTAAAATATGCTCAGATGTTTTGTGATTAATAGTAATTAGTGGCTGAGTCATCACTTCAGACATTTTCACCGCTGATAGGTTGATATTTAAGGCAATTACCCTCAATACATCTTTAATCGTAAATATTCCTTGTAATTGCCTTCCCTTGACCACTAAAATATAGTCGTTTGGGTCTTGATTTGGATTATTAACTGCATCTGTTTGATTCATCAAGTTAATAGCATCAGTTACATAACTGTCAGGACTAATCGTTAAGGGAGAATAATTAATAATTTGAAGTAAATTAGGTAAATTAATTAATTTTTCGTCGAATCCATTGGTTAATGCGTCCAATTCTTTCCTCTCATCAGTTTAACTATATTGTACTTAATTAGATTGTCCTTAATTAGATTGTAGACTCAAAACTTTATATATGAAATTTTAATTTTATTCTCACCATTTATTCATGATTATTCATCAATTTTGAACGCGGAGATACAAGTGATTAAAACTTACCCTTTTTTGCTATTTTTACCCAAGGTTTAATACTGATATTTTATATCCTACATTACCCACTTCATTTTGTAGTATGCAAATATTCCTAGGATATTATCGTACACAAAAGTACATACATTATCAAGTATTTTTAGTATTAATACTTAATTATTGAATATTTGTTGACAATAATTATTGAAAAAGGCAATACTAAATTATAAAGTACAGAATATCGGTTGCTAAACCCCTAGCTTCCTCCTGCTTCTTACTACTGCTTCTTTCCTCCAACTCCTTTTTTATTTTCATCACTTGTGTTATTACAGATAAAAACAACTCACCCTGTATAATCCACCTGTCTTCCCAATCAAAACAATATTTTGAATGGCAAGTAGTTCATTTATATTACTAAATCAGAAATCTATGTGGCAACAACAACAAAAAGATACTGTAATTGTCAAACTGTCCCTATTAATGGCTATAGCCACCAGTTCAATTGTAGCAAATTGCTTGATTTCCTCACCCATTCAAGCAGAATCCAAAAACAGGACACTAGATTTTACCTTACCGGAAAAAGTAGAAACCGGGACTGTGATTAAAATTGATGGTTCTCGTAACTCCGAGCTTGTTAACCAAACCCTGAAAAAAGACTTTGAACAGCAGTTTACAGGAACTAAGGTAGAAATTTCTACCAATGACAATCAAGAGTCCATAAAAGCGGTTTTAGATGGTAAAAGGGATTTGGCCTCCCTTGGTCGGGAACTCACCGCAGAAGAGAAATCAGAAGGCTTAAAACAGGTATTAGTTCACCGAGAAAAAATTGCCATCATTGTCGGGATAAATAACCCCTTCTATGGTAGCTTAACTACTGAAAAATTTGCCAAGATTTTCCAAGGAGAAATTACAGATTGGTCAGAATTGGGAAACACCCAAGGTAAAATTAGATTTATAGATCGTCCTTCTAATAGCGATATTCGCAATTCATTTAGTCAATATCCAGCATTTAAATCTGGCCAATTGCTGACAGGTGTTAATGCTGTGCAAATACCAGAAGATAACACAATTAATATTATCAAAGAATTAGGTAAAGATGGTATTAGCTACGCCTTGGCAAATCAAATTTCTAAATTGCCAGATGTACGGGTATTAAAAGTACAAGACCACTTACCAAATAATTCTGAATATCCTTTTTATCAGTCTTTTGTTTACGTTTATAAAGAAAATCCTAGCCCCAAGGTGAGAGATTTTCTGGGCTTTATTTTAGCTAAACCCGGAAAAGATTCTATCAAAGCTGCCAAAGAAGCAGAAGCGGTTGCAGTTGCGGTTAGATCAATACAAACTGTTTCTAGACCTATTGCTAATGCTTCCACAGGTGATTCTGCGGTTTCTGAAGGTCCTCTAACAATGCCCACAACCTTAGTTACACCCCAACCTGGAGGGGAAATACAATTGGTAAATTTCTTTAATAATCCCTCCATGATTACCAAAAACACAAGGTTTTTATTGCTACTGCCTTTGTTTGTTATTGCAGGATTAAGCAGTTTTTTACCATTGTTGTGGAGAAGAAAAAAGCGCTTATCTAAAGAAGTGCAATCATTCTCAAATTCAGAAACCGATTCTATACCAGATAAAATTATTACTCTGCCAGATTCCGGGGTATTCGCATCAATTATAAATAACAATGGCAACAGTAATGGTAATAGTACAAATCACTATCAAAAAAATAACCCCCAGGAAATTACAGCTATCAGTAATATCGCCGTTATCGACGTGCCACAGAAAAATTCCCCTAGAAATCAAATTACTGAGCTATCTGAGCTATCTGAAATTGATTTAGATGATGAATTAGTCTGGAATACAGAAGACCCTGTAATTGTCGTTAATAGTTACTTTCCTCAAATTCCGAATATTCATCAATACCCAATTAATGTAAATATTAACACAGATGAATTTACTGATACTTCATTAGATCTGGTAGAACCACCTGCAACTAGACCTCATGCTATTACATCTCTCTCAGAATTGCTGGGTATCGCTCCCACACCAGTGAAATCAGAAGATTTAAATGCCATGCTTAAACCAGTCAAGAACCCACCACAAAATCAAGATTTATCATCTAACTTACCATCTGAGTTAGGAGAGGCTTTAAACGCCATTACTAGCCCAATTACCGCGAAAACAGTGGCAACAGAAGAGGAAATATCTCCTATTCCATTGTATCCCCTGGACATAAATGAACCCGTCGCTACTGAGTCAGATGTAGAAACATTGGTAACAGAAGAGGAAATATCTCCTATTCCATTGTATCCCCTGGACATAAATGAAGCCATAGCTACTGAGTTAGATGTAGAAACAGTGGTAACAGAAGAGGAAATATCCCTTACTCCATTGTATCCCACAGACATAAATGAAGCCATAGCTACTGAGTTAGATGTAGAAATAGAAACTGGGACTAATATTTATCCGGTCAATGTGACTGGAAATACTAGAATTATCCTCACACCCCGCACTCCGAAATGGGCTTGGCTGTCTTGGTATATTTCTAATGACCATCAACAAATATTACATAATCAAGGATTTAGCATTTTAGCAGTTAGACTGTATGATGTTACTAACCTTGATCTTAGTTATCAGCGTCCTCGGTTCTTGCAACAATACGAATGTGAAACCGCAACATCTAATCGTTATGTGCCTATTCCCAGTGGGGAACGGGACTACATGACAGAAATTGGTTATGTAAATCATGATAATCAGTGGTTGTGTTTAGCGCGTTCTGGTATAGTTCGCATTTTCAGTCGTCCCACTACAAATTTCTGGGTTATTGTTGATACAGAATTGGTTCTTCATGGTGCGACGGAAGAAGGTGCAAATATTAGTATTAATGGTCAAAAAGTCAAAGTCAATCCTGATGGTACATTTAAGTTAACAGTTCCCTTTGTTGATAACTTAGTGGATTATCAGATAACAGCAACTTCTGCGAATATAGAACATACTAAAACCATTGATAAGAGGTTTTTCCAAGAAGAGTACGAGGGTTAAAAACTAGATTAGGTTGGGGCTTTACAGAACCAAACTAATGATTTTTAACATTTGGTTTTGGGGTTATTTACGTCAATTTAAACCACGAAAATTACTATTATTTATTCATCATAGCAATGATAATAGATAAAGGCACATGAGAAAAATAATCTCGTTGAAATTGTTCTTCTCTGACTGCGGCTAAAAATTGGTTGATAACCTTATCAGCAGATTTTTGATCATATCTAGAATCCCAGATAATTTGTAAATGATGATCTTGACGTTGAATAATAAACCCTAAATATTTTAATGCTTGAAAACCCAAATATAGACATTGATTACTAATACCTAATTTCTCTAAAAGTTCTACAGAGATAACTGGTTGATTTGTTCGACTGAGATATTTAGCAATACCTACTAAGGTTATCCAAATATCTTTAGGGGTGTGGTTTTGGGATTTTTTCCAAGCAATTACTAATTGTTTTTGTTGTTCAAGAGATTGCTTCCACCACAAACGTAAATTATCCCAACTGGTAGGACAATCTTTAATGATTAATAATGATTTTTCAGATTTTATTTCTCCTAAATTTTCCTGATTTCTCCAATCTAAAATCATTGCCAAATTCGGAGTTTTTATTTCAGTTTCCACATGAGAACGTACCGCAATTAATCTAATTTCATAACGTTTTTTAAAACTGTTAAAATCAATTTCGGCAATACAATCACATCTACCTATAGGTAATTCTTCCTGATAATGTCCCCACCAAATCCCCGGAAAAGGATTATTATTAGAGTTATCTCGGATATTAAAATCAGTTTTAATATATTGGATTTTATTTCCTTTCCAATCCTGTTGATTTTGATGACGAGAATTTTCAAACCAACAATTTTTAATTAGTAATTTGGGAATAGGATTTCCCATTCCACAGGGTTCTAAAAGTTTTAATTCTAAAAATAAATCTTTGCCCAAATCTGCAACCGTCACCACCAAATCAGCTTGTACACTGGGAATGAGATTAATTCCTCCTAAAGATTGGCGTAATTTCTGGTTAATTGCGGCTGTAAATAAAGGGATATTTTCTATTAATAAACTCAAACCTGCGGCAAAGGGATGTCCACCAAAACGGTATAATAAATGGGCTTGTTCTTGAACTAGTTGATATAAATCAACAGAATTAATCGACCGGGCTGAACCTCGCGCTAGACATGGGCTAGAATCTGTCTGATTTTCCTTTGCTTCTGTACTTAACAAAATTGTCGGTCGCCCTGTTTCCTGGGCAATTTGTCCGGCAACTAGACCCAAAACACCAACCGCCCATTGAGGATCTTCTAAAACAATGATACTGGTAGTTGATAAGTCTAATTGCCTGAGTTTTTTAGTAACTTGCGCTTGCACATCTTTTTGTAAAGACTTCCGACGGGAATTAGCTAATTCTGTTTCTTCTGCAAGTAGTTGACAACGCTGCATATCTCTACTCGTCAATAATTCTACACAAAAACTAGCGTCACCATGAATGCGACTCACGGCATTAATGCGGGGTCCCAAACCAAAGGAAATATCTGTAGGGCGATCGCCACTTTTCTGGCATAATTCTAATAACTTACCCAGACCTGGCCTTCTTCTTTCTTTGGGTAATTTTTTATAATCTGTGTGTAATTGTTGAATTCCCAATTGTGCCAAATACCGACAATCACCACTTAATTGTACCAAATCAGCAATTAATCCCACCGCTACTAAATCTAATAAATCTGTTAATGGATGTTTGGGAATATCTGGCAAACTTATATATAATGCTTCCACCAATTTATAAGCAACTGCCACACCAGAAAGATGATATAAAGGGTGTTCTTTTGCTAAATAACGCGGGTTAATAATTGCAATTACCGGAGGACGTGCTGATGGTAATGTATGATGGTCAGTTATGATGACATCTATTCCTAAATTTTGGGCATAAATGATTTCTGAAATGTTTGTACTGCCTGTATCGCAGGTAATAATTAATTTACAATCTTGGGAAGCTAAAATATCAATTCCTGGTTTATTTAAACCATGAGATTCTGTTAAGCGATTGGGAATATAATAACTTAATTGGTGATGCTGCTGAAAAAATTCTCCCAAACCATCCCATAATACCGCAGTTGAGGTAATACCATCTGCATCAAAATCTCCCCAAATAGCAACTTTTTCTCCCGTTTTTCTCGCAGTTATTAACCGTTGCACAGCCAAATTCATTTCCTGTCCAAATTCTCCAGGATTCGCAGGTTGATAAATTTGATAATTAATAAAAGCTGCTAATTTTTCCTCATTTTGAATTCCCCGTTGCCAAAATAATTGAGATGCAAAATTACCACTTGTTGCGGGTGCGTACTTTTTTACTAATTCGATAAACCAATCTGGGGGTTTTTCTGTTGTTGTTAAAATCCATTCCATTGTTAGTTGTTAGTTGTTAGTTGTCAGTTGTCAGTTGTTAGTTGTCAGTTGTTAGTTGTTAGTTGTTCCCTTTTGATTTTAAAGTGATACTTCTGCGATATTTTCCAGACTAGGAAAGTTTTGGTCGATATCTATGGTTTGTTGCTGGTTTTTTTGACGTTGACACCGCACAGCATATTGACAAAATTCACAGATTTTCTGTGATTCCTTAATTTGCGGTAATGATATATTATATTCATAATCTTTTACCCAGTTTGTCAGATTGTTTAATAGTTGATTTAATTCCTGTGCGGTTTTTTGATGTTCTGTTTCATTATATAAAAATTTAATATTTTTAGTTTGCCCTTTTGATTGGACAAACCAGTAAGTCATAGAAATATTTTCTAATAAATAATTGCTAGTTTCTGCCATAACATATATATATAGTCTTGTTTGCCAATTTCGGGCTAATATTGCTCGTTTTGACGGTTGGGGATAGGTTTTCCAGTCGAGAATTTGGGCTTGATTTTGATCAGCAATTAATAAATCATAAATAACTGTGAGCAGGTAATCTCCAATTTGTAAAGTTCGATAATGTTCACTTTCCCGAAAAGTTTGATTATCAATATTAGTTGTAAATATTTCTGGAGAAATATTACTAAAATCAGTCATCCAACTTTGTAATTGAGAATCTGCTTGTAATAAATTATCAATAGGTAAACCCATTTCTCTTTGCTGCATGAGTAAGTGAAAGCGACTACCTAAAATTTGATATTCTTCGTGTTTGGGATCTATAGGGGTGTTAAGTTGTTCTAAATAACTATGCTGGAATTTGCGAGGACAAGTTGCGAGTAAGTTGAGATGTCCTTGAGAAAGCCTAAGTATTTTCGTGGAAGTTGGTAGCATGATTCTATTTTATTTACAGCGGATTAACATAAGGGTGAGGTATACTTTTGGCGGTCAAGATGCCCGCACCACAAGAGTTTGATTATTAATATCTGTACTTTATAATACCGGAAACTGCTGTATCTATAGGAGGGAACAGGGAAGAATTACTTATTACTTAGTAAAAAATAAAAGGTAAAAGGCTGAAGTGTGTATTCTTCGTTCATCCTCTTACCTTTTTCGTATACCTGATGCTTATTTCATATTAGCTCGCGCATCCCTGACTGCGGCAATAAAAAAGAATCCCGTGAGCGGAATGCTCAAAGCTAGGATAATGGCAGTAGTTTGGAAACCAAAATCTGGTTCTCCATAACTAAGTTCAAAAACCGAACCAACAGCCGCAATCGCTGCAACACAAGCACCACCTAAAAATAAACCGCTTTTTGGAGTTAAATACACTACTAGACCACCCTATACTACTGGTTTGACCGCTTGATATGAGAAGCCGTTTTTAGATAGCTCCTCGGCTAAATTTAAGGAATTTTCCACACGATCTACAAATACCACACCATTTAGGTGATCTAACTCGTGGAGGATACAGCGACCAAGTAAATCATCTGCTTTTAATGTTTGGGGACGACCATATTCATCTTTATAGGCAATTGTTACCACTTCTGGCCGTTTTACATCTAAAAATACGTTGGGAATACTCAAGCAACCTTCCTGAGCCACACAGACCTTACTGCTCACCTGTTTAATCGTGGGGTTAATCAATACCAATGGAGGATGATCTGGTTCGTCTGGTTTACAGTCAATCACAATTAGCTGTTTATTAATCCCGACTTGAGGTGCGGCCAAACCAATGCCATCTGAACTATACATAGTTTGCAGCATTTCGCGCACAATTTGGCGGAGTTCGTCATCTATTTTTGTAACACGCTTTGCAGGTTGACGCAACACGCGATCGCCTAAGTAGTGAATTTGTAGGGGTGGATTTTTTAACTTTTTCTTCTCGACAGCAATATCAGAGGGCATGGTTCTTGATGGCTTCATAGTGAATAATCTTACTAATCTAATTCTATCGTTAGTAGTCTAGTTCTCAGTTGATATAATCCAATGACGTGCATTAAATCATTATGTTCAAAGAAGAAGCTAGGTGGTTGGCAAATATTATCTATTCTCTCAACCCAAACACTGTATTCCCTATACTCAATATTGGTAGTTCAAACCAAAAATTTAGAGAACATGAACAACCTTGGATTGATGAACTATTATTCAAACCAGCTAGAACAAAAGGCTACTCAGTAATTCATGCGGACATGAAAAACGATACAGGCGTTGATCTAGTGGGGGATTTATGCGACCTTGATTTTTTACAGAAACTTTCAGAAATGAATATTCAATCTGTATTGTGTTCTAACTTATTGGAACATATAACAAATAGAGAAGAAATATGTCAAATAATTAGCTCTATTATCCCTAAAGCTGGCTATATTTTCGTTACAGTTCCTTATAAATATCCCTACCACCGCGATCCTATAGATACCATGTTTCGACCTGATATCCAGGAATTGAGTAGCCTATTTCCCGATTTCAAAATTGTCAATGGAGAAATTCTTGCCGGAGGTTATTTAGTGCAATCAACTACCATTACACCTGTATTATATACACTTGCAATGGTCATTCGACTGATGTTACCCATTTACCAACCTTTGAGGTGGTTCGATTCTTTAAAATACGCATTATGGTTATTCAAAGATATTTCTGTTAGCTGTGTTGTGTTGGAAAAAGTTAATTAGGAAACAGGCAAGAGTTTTACAGCAATTCCGCTTGACCTAAATACATTATCTGCGGGCAAGATGCCCGCACCACAAGAGTTTTATGATTAATATCTGTATTTTCTTAGGTTGTAGTTTATTTGCTGTTCGTACAGTCGCTAATAGATAACAGAGTGAAAGTCTCTTTATGTGTAGGTTTTACCAATTACCTATTACCTATTGCCTTAAATTAGGGTACAAGAAGTTAATAAGGCTTGTTTGAGTAAAACTTCATATTCTTCACTACTAACATGATAAGCGCCAAATCTGGCTAAATGAGGATTCATCATTTGCGCGTCAAATAATATAAATTTCCGTTGACGCAATCTTTCTACTAATTTCACCATTGCGACCTTAGAACCTTCAGAAATTTTGAAAAACATAGATTCACCAATAAAAGCACCTCCAATGACAATTCCTAAAATTCCCCCAGCTAATTCATCACCTAACCAAGTTTCAAAACTATAAGCGTAACCATTTTCATAAAGTAACCAATAAATTTTTTCTAATTCTGGAGAAATCCAAGTTATGTCACGGTTAGCACATCCAGCAACTACACCCAAAAAGTCACGGTTAACAGCGATTGTGAAGCGTTCTTGGTTGAGAAATCGCTGTAATGACTTAGGATAACGAAAACGGTCATCCAAGGGGATTAGAGTCCGTTCCTTGCTTCCATACCATCCCAGGTTATTACTTTCATCAGACATGAGAAAATAACCTTGGGTATAACCCCGAATAATAGCACCAATATCATATTCCATTTCCATTGTCTTTTTTTGACCCTGACAAACAAATTCTATATAAAATATACACAGATGACTCAAGCAATTCCACCTATTACCCTACCACCTTCGCAAAATCCCCAGCAAGAGGGGGAATGGTTACAACAAAACTTGTTAAGCTGGCTTGATGAAGAGTTTATTCCTGAAGTAATTAATCAAAATATAGCCCAGCGGGCTTCACAGATTTTTGTCAGACAACGCATGGAGGGAGAAAACGATTTAGGTTCTCTGGTAATTGCCATTGTCACAGAGATGGAGTCATTTGATTTTTCTAAAAGCTTTTTTGGAGAGTTTGCGATCGCCAACGCCGTTAGCGATCTACTCTTAGATAGCCTGGGAATTGATCATTGTTGTGGACAATAGTATTTTAGTATTGGTCATTGGTTATTGCTCATTGGTTTATAGCGACTTACTACTAACAACTGACCACTGACCACTGACTACTGACCACTAACTACCAACTACCAACTAGACTTAACAACGCCAGGTAAAAGACCCTCATGAGCCCATTCCCGGAGTACGTTCCGAGATAAACCGAAATCACGGTACACACCTCTAGGACGACCAGTTAACCAGCAACGGTTGTGCTTACGAGTAGGAGCACTGTTACGGGGTAATTGTTGAATTTTACGATGAACTTCTAGTTTCAACAATGGAGATTCTGCGGTTCTAAACTCTTCTAATAGTGCTTCTCGCTTTTCAGCATACTTAGCTACCATTTTGGCGCGTTTTTTCTCGCGCTCAATCATACTCTTCTTGGCCATGAATTCCCTAATCTAATAAAAGACAGCACTCCCAATTGTACACCTTTTTTAGTAATTTGTCGAGAAATAAAATCTGAATCCTTTTCACCTTTTGCTGTGAGGACTTACGCAAGTATCACAGCAAAAATTAACAATCCGTTGTCAGTGGTTAGTTGTCAGTTGTCAGTTTTAAACTATTACCAATTACCAATTACCAATTACCAATTACCTATTCCCCTCTTTCTGCTTTCGCAATTTCTAACATGGTCTTAATAACAGAATCAGGATTCAGACTAATAGAATCTATACCTTGTTGAACGAGAAAGCGGGCAAATTCTGGATAATCGCTGGGCGCTTGTCCACAAATACCAATTTTGCGGCCATTTTGTTTAAATGTAGTTATGGCTTTAGCAATTATTCGTTTTACAGCTTCATTGCGTTCATCAAATAAATGTGCTACCAATTCAGAATCTCGATCTAATCCTAATGTTAATTGTGTTAAATCATTAGAACCAATAGAGAAACCGTCAAAAATTTGGCTAAATTCATCAGCTAATAAAACGTTACTGGGTAATTCACACATTACATAAACTTCTAAGCCATTTTCACCTTTAACTAAACCATTTTTTGCCATTTCTGCTAATACTCGTTTTCCTTCTTCGGGGGTACGACAAAAGGGAATCATCAAAATCATATTGGTTAAACCCATTTCATTTCTGACCCGTTTCATAGCCTCACACTCTAAAGCAAAACCTTCACAATAACGCGGATCATAATAACGAGAAGCACCACGCCAACCAATCATCGGATTTTCTTCTTTGGGTTCAAATTGTCTACCTCCTAAAAGATTAGCATATTCATTACTTTTGAAATCAGACAATCTCACAATTACAGGTTTAGGATAAAATGCAGCCGCAATTGTGCCGATACCTTGGGCTAATTTAGTAATAAAAAATTCGGCTTTGTTTTCATATTGTGCAGTTAATTCACTAATTTTATATTTGGCAAGTTCGTCTTCTAATTTGTCAAAATGTAATAATGCTAAAGGATGGGCTTTAATATGATTAGCAATAATAAATTCCATTCTTGCTAAACCAACACCATCATTAGGAATTGCAGTTAAACCCAGGGCTTCTTCAGGATTACCTACATTCATCATAATTTTAGTCCGAGTTCGGGGCAAGTTATCTAAAGTTAATTCTTGAATTTCAAACTTTAATAAACCTGAATAAACTTGACCTGTTTCCCCTTCTGCACAACTAACAGTAATCTCTTGTTCAGTTTCTAAAATTGTGGTCGCATTTCCACAACCAACGATAGCAGGAATGCCCATTTCTCTAGCAATAATTGCTGCATGACAGTTACAAACAACCACAGGAGTATATTTATCCGTGAAAACTAGATAATTATGATGATTCGCAACAGTAATATTATAAACTTCAGCGTCTACTTCATCTACAACTTTAACAACTCGTTGCATCCGAATATCACCTTGCAGAAGTTGTTCAAATTGACCTATTTCACGGAGTTGTTTATCAGAAATTAGGAGATTTTTATCTTTTCTAAGTTTGATTTCTCCTGTTACATTGTCATCAAATAGTTGATTAGTAGCAAAGAAACGGGTTTGAATAGTTCTTGGAGTAACTTCTCCCTTGACTCGTTGGGTATATTCTAAAATTTGCTCTAATTTTTCTACAATTTGGACATTGTAGATATGACGATTTCTGGTAACTTGAGGAACAGTATTAATTTTTAAACAAGCAATAATGACAGCTTGTAGTAAGTTTTCTTCAGAGATATAGATGTTAATGCGATTATTAGCATAGCAACCATCACCATCAATTACACCCCCTAAAAAGTGATAAGAAACTTCTGAAGTGTTTTCTAGGAGAATTTGGGTAATCTGTTGTTCCTTTTGTTTTAAGTCGTAAGCTATAGCTTTAGAATAAACACGATAAGCTGTAGCTTGTCCTTTTACCTGTTTTCCTCGGACGTAACCTGAAGATACTGGTTTCTCACAAGGAGTAAAAGATTTACCATAAACAGCATTCATTTCGTCATTCATAGTAACTATGAATGCTTGTTTTTCTCGTAAACATTTTTGAATAAACTGGACTTCCCCACGAGTTCGACTAGTGTAAATTGAACCGTCTGTGATGATTCCCCCAATCAGATAAGCTAAATCAGCTTCTTGATTTTTGTTGTCACCCAATGTGGGAATATTCTGAGATACAAGCACCATTTCCTGAGTATCTAACATTTCTTGAATCTCAGTTTTGGTATATTCACCATTCCGAAGGTTGACCATTTTATGATCAGGAGTTAATCGCAGGATATTATCTGTGACTTTCCCAGTTTGAGATACACTCACACCAATTGTTTTAGATGTCCGTTTCATGGCATCTTCAATGGGTTTCCATTCCATTTGATGGGTTTTGGTGTTGAGGGCTAAAGTTGATAATCCTTGATATCCTTGTTCATAAATCTGCTGAATGGTCATAAAACCTTGATTGGTGAGAATTTTTGTCTCTCCATCAAAACAAGTCCGTCCCCCAGAGTTAGTGACAATAGCGCTGGCTTTTTTCATAATCGGCTCCCAGTCGGGGTCTGTGCGATTGGTAACTAGCACTTCTCCAGCTTGAAAGAGATTAATTTGTGATACATCTAGAATTACTCTAGCTTGACCTTGACCGATCATTTCCCCCACACTTCGACCTGTTAATAAAACTTGACTTTTTTCCTTGAGTTGATAAGTTTTGAGAACGGTTTTTGATTTTTGAGATTGAACGGTTTCTGGTCTAGCTTGGACGATAAATAATTCACCAGTTACCCCATCTTTTGCCCATTCAATATCCATTGGTGTGGTTATTCCTCGAATTTGGGAATAATGATCTTCAATGATACAAGTCCATTCAGCTAGTTGTAATATTTCTTGATCATTTAGAGCAAATTGATGACGTTCAAGTTGAGGAACGGAGATATTTTTAGTTAATTTTGATCCACCTAGATCATAAATCATTTTAATTTCTTTTGTTCCCAAACGTTTTTGGAGAATGGGTTTATATCCTTGTTTTAAAGTTGGTTTAAATACTAAATATTCATCGGGATTAACAGCACCTTGGACAATAGTTTCACCCAAACCATAAGCAGCGGTAATTAAAGCGGCATTTTTAAAACCTGTTTCAGTGTCTATAGAAAACATGACTCCAGAAGATGCTAAATCAGAACGTACCATTTTTTGGACACCCACAGACAAAGCTACTTCAAAATGATCAAAACCTTTAATTTGTCTGTAGGAAATTGCCCTGTCTGTGAAGATAGAAGCAAAGCATTTATGGCAAGATTCTAACAAGCTTTTAATGCCATGAACATTCAAATAAGTTTCTTGTTGTCCGGCAAAACTAGCATCTGGTAAATCTTCGGCCGTGGCACTAGAACGCACAGCCACATCAATATTAATACCGTATTCTTGACATAAACTTTGATAGGATTTAATGATCGCTTCTTGCAATTCTAGCGGAAATGGGGTTTCTAACATTAATGATCTGGCTTGTTTGCCACATTCTTGCAAATTAGCCATATCCTCCACATCTAAATCTGCAAAAATCTTTCTTAATTTTACCTCTAAACCAGCCGCAGTAATAAAGTATCTATAAGCATAAGCAGTTGTCGCAAAACCATGAGGAACTTTCACCCCTTTGGAACTTAATTGTTGAATCATTTCGCCTAAAGAAGCGTTTTTACCACCTACAAAGGGAATATCTGCAATTCCCACGGAATTAAAGGGTAATACTAAAGCTTCTTGATTAATTTGGCTATGTTCTTGGTTGTGTCCAATTTGCAGCATATTCTGAAATTCCTTAAATATAATGTTATTTAATTCAGAACCGAATTTAAATGTATATCTTTGAGGATGTTGCTGATATATTTGTATTCTAGACTATAATTCGACTTGAGAATAATATGGCGAAATAATACGTAATATATATAGAGCTTGCACGTGACCTAAGTATAAATTAATCCTACTCTGTTATCTCTGCGGCTCTGCGTGAGACAAATTCATACTTTTATTTAATTTAATTTATTTAATTTATTTATCACCAAATCTCACTTAAATCTAACACAAATCCTGGCAAAATATCCTCACCAGTTAATGTTTGAGGATTATCTAATTCTTCAACTCCACAATTAGGACGATAAATAAATACTTGGCGTTGTTTTCTATCAATTAACCAAGCTAATTGTGTGCCATTATTTATATATTCTTGCATTTTTTCTTTTAATGTAGATAAACTATCATTTTCTGAACGCAATTCTACTACAAATTCGGGACAAATAGGCGCGAATTTCTTTCTTTTCTCTGCGGGTATTATTTCCCATTTTGTCCGTTTTATCCATGCTGCGTCAGGAGAACGGACTGCACCATTAGGTAGGGTAAAACCACCACTAGAACCAAATCCTACTCCTGTACCATCTTGCTTTATCCAAATACCTAATTGGCCAATTAAATTAAAATTGCGTTGATCTGCTTCTGAATCTGTAGGAGACATAATCAATAAATCTCCAAGGTGGTTACGTTCAATTCTCAAATCACGGTTTAACTGACAGAAATCAAAAAACTGATCATCTGTTATGATTATGTTTGGTTGTATTTTCAAAACCATTGGTAAGGTTTCTATAACTACAGTTGTTTGAGTTTTCATAATTTTTGTTTTCATATTATTAGGACTTACGCAAAATATCCTCAAAACCTCTTTTCTCTGTGTCCTCTGTGCCTCTGTGGTTAGATATTCCGTGATCCGTGCATAAGTCCTGATTATGTATGATAGGAAAAACATTGTTGCGTGTAGGGGTTTAGCAATGCTAAACCCCTGCATGATTTTAAAATTCTCCAGCTAAAGCAGGAATACACCTTTCACACAATAAAGGATGTTCTGCTGATTCACCAACATGGCTAGAATAGTTCCAACAGCGATCGCATTTCTGATATAATTTACCATTATGGTCTTGTTCTGCGACATTAACTACGCCAATATCCCAATTATCTTGACCTTGAACCCGCAAAGTTTTCAATCCTTTTAATCCCCTTCGTGTGTCTAATAATTGCACCTTGGAAGTGAGTAACAAATACCGCAATTCATCAATACCATTCCCGCTAACATTTAAAGGTTCGATAGCAGCGCGTAATTCTTTATCACTGAGATAAATCAAAGCAATAGCTTCTAAAGAAGAACCAATGAGTTTTTCTGTCCGCGCTTGTTCTAAAACCTTATTAACATCACCACGAATCCGTCGCAGTGTTTTCCAAAATTCCGCTAATTCTGCATTTTCCCATTTATCATCAACCTGCACCCAACCAGCTTGAAACACTGATTTATATTGGGTTTCGTAGGGGATAAATTGCCAGATATCTTCTGCAGTATGACATAGAACGGGAGCAATGGCGATCGCTAAATTCTCCAAAGCAATTTGCAAAACTGTTTGACAACTACGACGACGGAAAGCATCAGCAGAACTGATATATAATCTATCTTTAGCAATGTCTAAATAGAAATTTGACAAATCTACAACACAGAAATTCTGTACAGTTTGGAAAAAGCGGAAAAACTGGAAACTATCAAAAGCGTCCGTCACCTCATTAAACACCTCACGAATGCGGTGCAGCATATATTTATCCAAATCGGGTAAATCTTCAAAAGCTACAGCATCCTTCTGAGGATCAAAATCATGCAAACTACCCAATAAAAACCGCGCCGTATTGCGGATTTTATTTCTTACATCAGCTAATTGCTTGATGATATTACCACCCAAACGGACATCACCAGAATAATCTACCGAAGAAACCCACAACCGCAAAACATCAGCGCCATAAGCGGGTTCTTTTTTCTGGTCTTTTCCACCCAAAATCATTAATTGCGGGTCTACCACATTTCCCACAGATTTGCTCATTTTTCGTCCATGTTCATCCAAAACGAAACCATGAGTTAAAACAGTTTTATAAGGTGCAATACCATTAACCGCTACACTAGTCAACAAAGAAGATTGAAACCAACCTCGATGTTGATCAGAACCTTCCAAATACATATCAACAGGATAACACAACTCTGGTCTTTGTTTAGCCACAGCCGCCCAAGAAGAACCAGAATCAAACCAGACATCCATTGTATCTGTACCCCGTCGGTAAGTCTTGCCATTATTGCGGTATTGTTCCGGTAATAACTCCTCCACAGACAACTCCCACCAAGCATCAGAACCCCTTGTATTGATGATAGCTTGAACATGATTAATCGTGTCTGCATTCAGCAAAACTTCCCCAGTTGCTTCATCATAAAACACCGGAATGGGAACACCCCAAGAACGTTGACGAGAAATACACCAATCGGATCTTTCTGCTATCATAGGCGTAATGCGGTTTTCACCTTGGGGAGGAATCCAGCGTACCGAGGAAATAGCCGTTAAAGCCTCTTCCCGAAAACCAGCCACAGAAGCAAACCATTGTTCAGTAGCGCGGAAAATCGTTGGTTTCTTCGTTCTCCAATCATAAGGATACTTATGAGGATATGCCTCCTCCTTCAACAAAGAACCAACCTCATGCAAAGCGTCAATAATCGCTTGATTCCCCTCACCCAAAACATTCAAGCCAGAAAACTTACCAGCCTCACCCGTAAAATTACCACTATCATCAACAGGGGCAAGAATCGGTAAACCGTAACGCTGACCAACGATGTAATCTTCTTGACCATGACCAGGAGCAGTATGTACCAACCCAGTCCCCGATTCAGTAGTGATATAATCACCACCAACTACCACCGGACTTTCACGGTCAAAAAGAGGATGACGATAAATAGTACCTTCCAAATCCTGACCAGAGAATTTAGCCTTTACAGTCAACTCAGCATTCAAAATTTCTCCCAAACGCCCCACCAACTCAGCCGCAACAATCAGATACTTGCACTCTCTCCGTGCCTCTGCGTCTCTGCGTGAGACCTCCACAACTGCATATTCCAACGCACCATTTACAGCCACAGCCAAATTACCCGGGATAGTCCAAGGAGTAGTAGTCCACACAGCCACACCCAAATCAGGCAAGAAGCCATCCAAACTAGCTTTTAGCCCTTCGGCAACCTTCAGCACCGGAAAAGCGGCGTAAATACTGCGAGAAACGTGACCTTCAGGATATTCTAACTCAGCTTCTGCTAAAGCGGTTTTAGAACTAGGACTCCAGTGTACAGGCTTGAGACCGCGATAAATATAACCTTTGAGGAACATTTCCCCAAAAACGCCAATTTGCGCGGCTTCGTATTCTGGTTTTAAGGTTAAATAAGGATTTTCCCAATCACCCCAAATCCCATAGCGTTTAAAACTTTCTCGTTGCTCATCTACGGTTTTTAGTGCGAACTGTTTCGCTTTTTGACGCAATTGCAAAGGAGTGAGATTTTGCCGTTCTGCCTGTTTCATATTTTGCAGAACTTTCAACTCAATTGGCAATCCGTGACAATCCCAGCCGGGAACGTAGCGAATTTTACAACCTTGCAGCAAATGGTAGCGGTTAATAATATCTTTGAGAATCTTATTTAAAGCATGACCAATATGCAACTGGCCGTTAGCATAGGGAGGACCATCGTGCAGTATAAATAATTCGCCGGGGTTGTTTTCTGCCAGTTGAGAATAAATGTGGTTTTCTTCCCAGAATTTTTGGATTTCGGGTTCGCGCTTGATTGCGTTTGCCCGCATATCGAAGTTAGTCTTGGGTAAGTTAACGGTATCTTTGTATTTTCCAGTTTCGGTCACAATCTCATGCCTAAATGTAGGTGTGCAGGTTATCCGATCAATTATAAGAGATGGTATGATTGTAGGCTAAATGAACTGTGGAATATGAGATCGTCTTGATAAAGATATTAATTTTACGTTTATTCAGTAAGACGAATAAGTAAACTCTGAAACATTGTTTCTTTGCATAATTCTTCAGCGTCAACAGATACTAGTAAAGTACCTGCAAGAATCTCGTCATTGTAACTCTTTAGTTCTCTTCTCAGAAAATCTTTGATATACAAATATAAAAGCTCAGTAAAATCATGTCCATGTATTTTATATCGAATATCTTCTAACTCTTTTGCTTTAATTCGTAATTCCTCGATTTTAGCAACAAATATTGATTTTTCTGATCTCATAGAACATTTATTTAAATATTTATCAATGTATGTTTCTATATCAAATTGAAATTCAGTCTTTGCTTTATTCCAATTACAGCATTTGCCGAAATTATCTAACATAGCAATATTTATGTTTAGTGATTCTTTAGCAGCACGAATTAGAAATAAATCTTCTAAGACTTTAGATAATTGATTGAGTATATTTATTGCTGTTAATTCAGATATACGTAGAGACAAAAGTAAGACTTTATTTAAAACTGTTTCATTAAAAAGATACATTTCCAAACATGAATAATCAGTAAAAAATAATAAATCGCACTGATAAGTTATATCGAATAACCAATCAAAATCTTTATCTGCAATACAAATAACATGAGGAGTAGTTTCTGGAAATTTATCCTGTAGGTACAAAGCAAGAGTAATAACACGACTACGGTTGTTATCTTTTAACTGAAGCTCAAATAATCTTTCAGCAGAAATATCAACTGTCTCAATTTCATAAACAGCAATGTCTTCTATACTTCTATTTATTAAAAACCATTTGTTATCTTTTAACTGAGGCTCAAATAATTTGTCAGCAGAAATATCAACTGTCTCAATTTCATAAACAGCAATGTCTTCTATACCTCTGTTTCTTAAAAACCATTCTAAAAAAAGTTTATCTGTTTTACCTTCAACATATATATCACGTAAATCAGGCTCAAGTACATATCTGGCAACAAGTTCATCAAGCGTGCGTCTTATTTCATTTTCCATTTTCACTTTATTGCTCCGTCTTCACAAGCTTGATAACATGACCCATATATTGAGAAAGCAACTCCATTGAATGAGTAGCTAATATAAATTGAACTTGACTACCTTTTGTTAACTCAAGTAATGCGTGAATAAGTTGACGTTGCCATTTTACATTTAAGGATATTTCTGGCTCATCAATAATAAAAATTGTTGCTTTATCTCTTGCAGTCAGAGTGTTACAAAAAAGTAATAAAAGTTGTTTTTCTCCTGAAGATAGTTTTTCAGGAGATAATTCTAGATTTTCATCAGTAAATATTTTGATTCCATCTCTGACATGAAGCTTTATATATTTATCATGGAAAAATTTATTGATGGTACTTTCAAACGTAGTTAATAACTTTTGTGTATCTTGTAGTGCATCAAATCTTGCCGATACACTATCCAAATATGGTTTTAAAACACTCGATATAAGTGTAGATTTTCCTTTTGAATTTGATTCCAATATATTAACAATATTTTGACTATCCAATGGTGACATTAAGCCAAATCGAGAAAAATCTTTACTACGATTGTCTGCATTTATTAAGTCTTTAATTAATATTTCAAGTGGTTTTGGCAATTCTTCTATAACTTCTTTTTCTGAATTTTGAAGAATTTCAGTAATAATTTCTTCATAGACGTTGTGTACATTTGCTTCTCCTTGACTTGTCCCTGTTAATGTTTGATCACTAATCCATTTTTGAGTTCTTTTAATGGATGTTTTTAAAACTATATCTCTGTTAATTAAAGAATAATCATCTAATACATCAAAGCTTGATGAAGTAGTTCTTCTTCTTGAGAATAAAAATTCTCTATGTTTTTCATATAAATCATTATCATCATCATCTGGTAAGATATCACTTTTTAAGATTCTATCATCACCTAAAAAGAACATATTTAATTGAAGTTCTGTTAATTTCTCACAAAATTTATCACTTGGCAAGTGTTGTTTTCGTTTATCATATTCATAGTCCATTAGTTCATCAAAAATACTAATTTTATTCTGAAAAATTTGCAATTGAAATGAACCAACTAACTCTGAATTACCTCGACTAGCAATAAAACTATTACCATCAGCAAGAATTAACGAAAATTTGCTAAAAGGAATTTGGGTTAAAAATTTACGATGTCCAGGATGTGGTGATAGCAAATGAAATAAAAGCTTTAAAATCGTGGTTTTACCAGAACCATTATCTCCATAAAGGATCATGAGAGAAGAGTCTACTTCATTATGAGTATCTTTTTTTGATAATGTATAATTATATCTACCAAAAAGTTGCTCTACCTCAATACTTACAATGGAAAGGGGAGGACTATTGGTTTTAATATCAATCATCTGCATAACTGTTTCACTTTCCTAACGAACGAATAGATTGATTACATCAAAGGCTTTGATTCTTACTTATATTACTACAATTATACTAGAAAATAGTGGTTCTACCGCTCCTTTTATAATATTTTCGGAAAAATACGGCTTAAACCCTTATCTTGATTAGATTTGAGGCTTTAATACTCTTCAAAATAGGCGAACTCGGAGCAGTAGAACCATAATTTCCTCCCCCGCACCCCACATCATGTCATACATACCTTGACGCACAGCGCGATGAAAACTGGAATATTCCCAATCCTTTGGTGCTGTTACTAAACCATGTTTCACAGGATTATAATGAATATATTCAACGTGATTTTGAAAATCTATTTCATCTCTAATTAAATGTTCCCAAAAACGATGTTGCCATATAGCCCGTTGCTTTTTCTTTTTTCTAGATATAGATATATTTTCTGGTGAAATAGTTTCACATTTACGACTCAAATAACTTTTAATTAACCGCCAACGGGTAGAAAAATCATGATCATTTTCAGGTAAAGTCCAAATACAGTGGAGATGATCAGGTAAAATAACAACAGCAGCTATAATAAATGGATGTTTCTGCATTACATAACCAAAAGCATCTCTTAATAAAGAAACATTTTTTGGTAAACATAATATTTTTTGTCTTTTCTCTGTCACCACTGTAAAAAAGTATGTTCCTCCTGCCACATTGGCGCGGCGATATTCCATACTATAAATATCCTGTGATTAAAGTTGTGTTTTATAATCTTGATTTTACCCCGTAGGTTGGGTTGACGCAAGGAAACCCAACATTAATTATAAACCGAAGCGCAACCCAACATTAATTATAATATCCTGGTGGGTGGTGTTGAGTTTCACTTCGTTCTACCCAACCTACAAATTCCAACATAGGTAAAGTATACACGGAGATATTACGGATGAGTAACGATTCCTTCTTTGATGAACCGAAAGAGCAATCTTTAGTAAAAGCCAGAATTGTTGAAAAATATTTTTGGGCTTGGGCAAAAGTAATTATACCTACTGCTAAAAAAGCAGGTTCTAAAATTGCCTATATAGACCTTTTTGCTGGTACAGGTAGATATAAAGATGGCTCAAAATCAACACCTATCAAAGTTTTAGAAAAAGCTATTTCTGATCCAGATATAAGAAATATGCTAGTGACATTATTTAATGATGCTAAAGTTGATCACATCCATTCTTTGCAGAAAGCTATAGATGCAATTACTGGCATTGATGATTTAAAATATAAACCTGAAGTAACCAATTTTAAAATTGGTGAAAAGAATCTTGAAATATTTGATGTTCCTACACTATTTTTTTTAGACCCATACTCATATAAAGGATTATCACTTAACCTTATTTATGCAGTTGTGAAAAATTGGGGCTGTGATTGCCTCTTCTTTTTTAATTACAATCGTATAAATATGGATTTAACTAATCCCATTGTTGAAGATGATATAAATGACCTATTTGGCAAAATAAGAGCAGATATAGTACGCAAAAAATTAAAATTAATTAAGTCAGAAGATAGAGAATTTACTATTATCGAAGCTATTTGTGAAGCATTAAAAGAAATTGGTATTAAATATGTTCAACCGTTTCGTTTTAAACATGAAAAGAAAAACCGTACAAGCCATCACTTAATTTTTGTAAGTAAGGACAAAAGGGGCTATCAAATCATCAAAGATATCATGGCTAAAGAAAGTTCTTATCAAAATCAAGGTGTACCGTCTTTTGAATATAATCCAGCCGACTATAGACAACTTTCGCTGTTTGAAAGCTCAACTCCTCTAGATGATTTAGAACAAATGCTATTAGATGAATTTGCTAGTCAAACAATGAGTATGGAAGAAATTTATATACAGCATAATGTTGGTAGAAATTATATTAAGCAAAACTATCAAACAGCTTTAAAAAATCTTGAATCTCAAGGTAAAATTACTACAGAACCACCTGTTAATGAACGAAGAAAAAATACCTTTGGAGATTCTGTTAAAGTTACATTTCCACCTAAGCCGTAAGTTGCAAACTTTCTTTTTTTAATGCTAATTTTCGTGGAGATTGACCCCATTTTTTCTGATGTTCTTGCCAAGCTTCTGGCATTTCATCCCATATTCTACCATCTAATAACTTACCACCAGCTTTAGAAGTTCTACCACCAATTTGCTTAAAGAAAAATGCAACTTCTGCTTTTTGGCATTGGTCACGAATGTCTTCAGCCCATTCAATATTCATTGGACGATGTTTTTGACCAGATTCTCCACCAACAATGACCCAATCAATATTTGTGAGGTCGAGATTTAATGAACCTAACAATGGTTCACAGGAAAGAAAACGCACATTTGCAGGAACTTGACGAAGTAAATCAATACGAGAAACATAACTTTGATTTTCTACTGATACACCTAACCAGATATTTTTATGAAATTCTAGATGTGGTGCTAATTCAACTAATCTTTCCGGTCTTTTTGTTAATATTTGATATATGTGATGAGGCGTAGCATGAATCACTTTAAAGACCTTTTGAATAAAATCTAAAGGTACTTCTTCATGAAAAAGATCACTCATTGAATTAACAAATATTCTACTGGGAGTACGCCATTTTAAAGGTTCTGTTAATCTTTCTGGATGTAGAGTTAAATCAAATCCATTTTTAAAATTATTAGGAAAGCGTTTAGTAATAGCTTCTGCGTAGCAATGCACACAACCTGGACTAACTTTGTTACAACCAGTTGTAGGATTCCAAGTTTTATCTGTCCACTCAATACCTGTGTTTATACTAGACATGATGATTTAACCTTAGTTAGTTATGAATTTTGTACGTTATACGGCTTTGATATTTTTAATTCGTATGTACTATAATATAACAGATTTTATGAGTATCAAAAATAATTTCCTCATCCTTATCTAATCGTCAATTATTCCCAAATGATTAAAAATCAGTTTAATTTATTAGATGTAGTAGCACTCACAGTTGATTTACCTGAATATAACTTGCTGCGTGGTCAAGTTGGTACAATAGTTGAATTATTAGCCGATGGCGCTGCGTTTGAAGTAGAATTTAGCGATATCAATGGACAAACCTATGGATCTGTTGGGTTGCGTCCAGAGCAAATTATGGTGTTACATTTTGAGCCAACATCAATTAATTGAGTACAGGAAGATGAATCAGGGTTTTGTATGTAGTTTTCACCAGGATATACATATTATCTAATTGGGAAAAGTAATTATAATAAACCAAAAGACAAGGAAATAATTATCGTACAGAATGTTTTAACTTTAACAACCACCCTCCCTATTAACATTACTTTATAAATTTGATATATGCTTCATAAAATACATTTTGAATATATGACTTTATATATCATAATTAGGAATAAGTTTTGACACACATTTTTAAATTTATGCGAATCATACATATACTAAATCATGTCCAGGAAATTGGCAATGGTATTGTCAATGTAGCAGTAGATCTAGCTTGTTTACAATCTCAATCTGGTGATCATGTAGCCGTAATTTCAGCAGGGGGAGAATACGAAAAATTATTAAATAAATTCGGTGTTAAGCATTACACAATCAACCAAAATCGTCAGCCAATAAATATGATTAAGGCTGCGGTAGCTTATCGGGCAATTTTGCAAGAATTTCAGCCAAATATAGTTCATGCTCACATGATGACGGGTGTGGTTTTAGCGAGTGCTTTAAGATGGGGAAATAGATATACTTTAGTGGCTACTGTCCATAATGAATTTCAACGGAGTAGTCTATTGATGGGTTTAGCTGACCGAGTAATTGCTGTTAGCAAAGCTGTCAAAAATTCAATGGTAAAACGAGGAATTTCTGAACATAAATTACGGGTAGTGTGTAATGGGACTTTAGGTAGCCCTCGAACTCGGAAAATATCAGATTATCAACCTTTAAATTTACAAACTCCAGCGATAGCGAAGCGCTCCGTAGGAATCGCTACCGTGGCAGGAATGTATAAACGTAAAGGTATTACTGAGTTAATTGCTGCTTTTGAGAAAGTTGCGACATCTTTTCCCGAAGTGCATTTATATGTGGTGGGAAATGGTCCAGATAAACAAATATTTGAATCTCAAGCCCAAGCAACTGCTGTTAGTAATCAGATTCATTTTGAAGGGTTTCAGCCTGAACCACAACGTTATTTACTAGCCTGTGATATTTTTGTCTTAGCTTCCCACCGTGATCCCTGTCCCTTGGTACTTTCGGAAGCGAGGGAAGCAGGAATGGCTATTGTTGCGACTGAGGTAGACGGCATTCCAGAGGCGTTGGATAATGGGAAAGCAGGGATATTAGTTCCGGCTCAGGATAGTCATAAGTTGGCTGAAGCATTAATTAAACTATTGAGTAATCCAAATACGCTTCAAGAGTGGAAACAGCGATCGCAGGAAAATCTAGAATGGTTAAATGTTACCCGTGTACATCAAGAAACATTGACTGTATATAAAGAATTAGGTTTTCAGGAGAGTTTTTCGACTACACAACCTAATTAATATTAAACCATACACCAAAGGGCGTTCAATTCTGTTCCCTGCTATAATAAATTACAAAAAATCCTCATAATAGGGAGTTAGAGTGATGGTGGCTACTCCAATCTCAACCGTTCCAAAACTATCAACAATCGCAATTTCTTGGGAAGCATTACCCGAAGATTTTATCTTAGAAGAAGAACCTGTGGAAAACACTGCACAGCCATTAATTGCCGGAGCATTGCGAGAAGGTCTGGAATTAAGCGGATATATTCAACCCACCATGCTTATAGCGGCCAATTTGGGCATCTGTGCCACCATGGATGGTAAACTTGTTATCAAAGCGCCAGATTGGTTTTTTGTGCAGACGGTTTTACCCTTATCTGGAGTGACAGATAGACGTAGCTATACACCCCATCTAGAAGGGGAAATTCCCCGGATTGTGATGGAATTTTGCTCAGATCCAGACGGGAAAGAATACTCAGCTAGACGCACTTTTCCCCCCGGAAAATGGTTTTTTTATGAACAAATTCTCCAAGTTCCTACCTATGTAATTTTTGATCCCCTGACGGCTACATTAGAAGTTCATCAAATCGAGTCAGGACAGTATAAATTGCAGCCAAAAGACGAAAATAATCGTTACTGGATTACAGATATGGGATTATTTTTGGGATTGTGGCAAGGAGAAAAGGAAGGTCGCATAGGTTACTGGCTACGGTGGTGGGATCAAGCAGGTAATTTATTACCATGGGCTGTAGAAAAGGTAGAACAAGAACAGCAACGAACTGAACAGGAACGTCAACGGGCTGAACAAGAACGTCAACGGGCTAAAAGGTTAGCAGAACAGTTACGCGCACTAGGTATTGATCCAATTGATTAAATGTGCGGGTTCTAAAATTGTTGTAGAGATGTTTCATGGAACGTCTCTACATTCTTTTTCGTGAGATGTCTAATCAATCCCAATTTGCAAACTCATCACTAATATTGCGAAGTATAGCAGTGATTTGAGTACGTCGGGTTTCAAAATTAGCAGCAATGTAAATTAACAAAATACCAACTAATAAACCAACAATCCATTTTAAAAAAGAATAACTCAGACTGAAAATTACTAATTGGTAAATGCTGGTAATTAAAAAAGTACCTGTACCAACATAAAGAAAAGCGCGGACTTTTAAACCTAAGCCAGCGAAAATAGTAATCATACTAAAAACTCCGGGGATAAAAGGTAAATTTTGATAAAACAAAATTGTCCAACCGCAAATTAAACCACTTCCTAACATTCGTAAACTTTGACGTAGGGGTTTTATTGTTGATAATTTAAGTTGTTCATCCACCTCAGCGATATATAGTAAAGATAATCCAATAGGTATCACATAGGAAAGAGAATCTCTCAGGTTTAAATCATTAAACCAAGTAAATAACGCCCAATCAATTAATATCAAACTGATGTATGTAAACCGGATTTGTGTTGCTGCTTTCGCTAAAAAGATGTAGTAAGCAGCAACGATAATTAAAGTAATAGGATAGGTTTTTAGTCCCGTTGTGCCTAAGATGATTAATGGGAGAACATAAGCTGTGCGTTGCCAAGGTATTTTTGACCAACCCAATCTTCCCCAAGGTAGGATATAAAGGAAGTAAGCAAATAGGCAAGATATCGCCCCATTCCAAGGTAATAATTGTTCAGATATTGTTCGTCCTATTGGTAAGCTTTGTAAATAGATACCAATTATTCCTGCTTCTATTAAACCCAAATAAACCCAGACTTCCTGATTTGTTTCTTGAGAATTTTCTCTTCCTTGCCAAATCGCATAGCGGACTAAAAATAATCCAGTTCCTAAGACAATAGAAAAGTTAATTTGGATAGATAAAGTAATAGCTGATAGGAATAAAATACTACTCCAAGCCCAATGGATATGGGCAATATTTTTTAATTCTCTTGGGGTTAAACAAAGATAACTAATCAGCCAAGGTGTGAGGATACGGTAAGCATACATAATGCTAGTCCCCAGGGCTGACATAGCAATTAAGCCATCACCTAACACCCCTCCTCTTGATAGGGACATTTGATAAAATAGGAGTTCGTAGGCGGAAATTGATAACCCGATAATACCAAAATAAAGCAGAAGTTTAAATGCTTCCCTGCGTCTTCCTACTCCAATCAGAATTAAGGCTACACCCAAGGAACAAAAACCTGTAAAATCTGCAAAGGTATTTAACCGGAAAATGACACTAAATGCACCATAAATGAGGGGAAGAATATTAAAACTATTAGGTAATGTTTGTAATTGATGTTTACGTCGCCACCATTCACCAAATAGCTGAGTTGTTAACCCTAGAATAATGTTACCTATGGCGATTCTCATAACTGAATGTTCGCCAAATCCTAATATTTCCGCTGTTAATAATTCTAAACACCAACCAATACCATAAAATGCTGCTTCCTTCGATTGTCCCCAACTGCGATAGAGAATTGCCCCTAAAATTATCGCTGTGGTAATAACATAGAAATATTCTGTTTTGATAATGCCTTGATAAATTAAGCTGGAGTGGAGAGTTAAGGCTGATAATTCTATTGTACATAATGCAATCGCCCATTTATCACTAGCGACTGCATAAATTATCGCTAATTCTGTAACTTTGCGTAAAAGTACACCACGCCATAGCCATAAACTCAGTATTGTTAATGCAGTAACAACAAACCAACCCGATATTGTTAATTTAATTAAACCAAATACACCTTCCCATAACAATGCTGTCAGAAAACTCAACCCAAAACCAATAATTGTTCCTGCATATATTTGATTTCTTAAATAGCGAGTATTGACTAACATTACTGCTACATTTACACCTACACCCACACCCAAACCAATTAATCTAATTCCTGGTAATGGTAAAGTTAATAATTGAGAAACACCCACAGCTAAGACAGTTAAAAAACTGTTGGTAGTACGATTTGGTTCAGTATTACGAATAGCTAAAGCTGTTAATGTTAAAGGTGTAATTAACCAAATTATTCCCCAAGAGGTTCGATTTTGTAAATTACCATACCAATAACTTTCAAGATTTACCCACAATAAAGAAAAACTGAGTGCCGCTAATACTAAACCAATATACCATGCACTGCGTCGCCAGATACCATTACCAAGACTAAATCCCCATTCAGCTATCATGATAGCTAATAGAATACCAGCCCAAATTTCTTTATTTAAACTTGGTAAAAACCAATTAATACTAGAAATCAGTGTCAATATTCCCATACCATGAGTCAAGTATATCAGGGAAGGAGAAAAAGCTGTACAGCGTTGGATAAATGTCGCTAAAGTAATAGTAGATAATAAAAAGTTGATTGTTCTTAATGTGGGATTTACTAAACTAATTATTGTTAGACAAATTCCTAAAAATAAAGTAAGATATTCTCCAAAATTTGCTATTTCTTGATTTTCTTGATGATATAACTTATTTGTTATCCATAACATCAAAATAATATAAGCAAATAAAGCAATACTCAATAATGCCCAAGGTTCATTTTGAGAATTAGTTAAATGAGTTGTCGTACTAATTACTAATCTTTGTAATTCATTAGGTACTAACCGCCAACCTAGCCAAATTGTCTGTAAACCAATTAAGAAAATAGCTAAAAAATCAACTTTTAACCTGTATCTTTGTAATCGAATACTAAAAATCCACAAACTTAAGCCACTCAATATGATAGCTTGGTTTGGTTGGGTAATGACTGAAACTAACCAACCTAATAAAAGTAAAATTTCTCCTAATTTTTCCCAAAGTTCAGAAGAATTTGTAGAGAGATTTTTTTCTGATAACCAAATTACTAAACTACCACAAATCCCAATCGCTAAACCTAATTGAGTAATATTAACTCCAGCTATAAAAATAGCCCTTGTCAGTAAAGTTAATAAAGCATAAATCAGGAAAGTAAAATATAAACTAATTCCCCATTGCGAAGTTTCTGTATTTGTACTTTCTTCTGATTGGGTTAATTGATTGTAAACAGTAATAGTAGTTGTTCCTATCATTGCTAAATAAACAGCAATGAGTGGAAAAACTGATAACTTCCAACCCCAATGTAAATAACTCAAACCGATAATATTGATTAAAGGTAATTTACCACTGGGAAAATTATTAATAATATTGCGGTTTTGACAAAGTTGATTAGTAATAAATGTCAGGGTTAGCGACGCAATTCCCATCACAACTAAGTTTAATGGATTTTGCCACAGACTAAAGCTATCCATTGCCCAAAAGTTGATAGGAACTAATAGCAATGTGACGATTAATAATGTCTGTGCAGTTAATTTTAAATTGCTTTGTTTACCTGCCCAAAGTGTAAATCCACAAAAACTCAAGGTATAGGCAAATAAAACTCCATACTGTCCAACTGCGGGGAATCTTTCCCACTGACTTGCAGCTAAAACACCAGAGGAAAGCACTACTAAAAATACGCCTAAAAACAGCAACCACCTTACACTTAATTCTTCACCCAAAGATTGCAACATCGAATTAACAAAGCTGGGTTTTTTAGGTACTGTTGGTATGACAGGTAAAGTGGGAATTAATGGTTTTCGTGGGGGTGTGCTAAGGGTGAAAATTTCCTCTGGTTCTGATGCAGTTTGAGGTGTAAATACTACAGTGCAAGTGAGATATTGACGGGCTAATTGTTTAATTTGATCATCAGATATTAAACCGAGTTGTAGTAAGTCATCTAATCCTAATAATAAGTCAGGATGATTAGATGGTAGTTTAATGGGAATTTTCTGGGATGGTTCAAAAGGTGATGTCATAAATTGCAACCTTGTAAGTGTATATTAGAAATAGCCATTTTAAGATGAATGAAGAATTTAATAAATTACTAAATTACTAAAATAGAACTCTCAATCAGATGTATTTTTCACAATTAGATTTACTATTTAAAAAACAACGTTTTAATCCCAAAGATAATGTTTGAATAAAGAATCTTGCTTCAGGTAAATCATTAAAAATATAGTCTATACTTTCAGGTGTGATATAATCTAAAGCCTGTTTTTCGATTTCTTCATCTTGAGGATATTCGGTTTTGTACAATAAAACTTTCCACTCGCGGGGATTTTTACCATAATTTTTATTTAATTCTCCTCTCGCAGCAGCAACAAGAACTTCTATTGAGGGAAATGTTGTTAAAGGCATGATTATGGGTAAATATTTTCTAGGATATTCATTTCTAGCTTGAAAAGCATAAAATTTTTCAATTGCTTCTCTCAAAATATGCGATAAACTAATTGCCCAAGTATCAAAATATTGATTTTTATCTTTAAGAATATGTTCCGTATCAGTAGTTATTAAAAGAATATCACTATAGGAAATATCTACATTATCTTTAAACTCCTCAAAAGCTTGGATAATTGTACCACATATACTATCTCTTAGTTCTACTGCTATTTTATTGGGTAAGTAATACTTTTCAGGATTTTTGCGACAGGCATTTTTGTATTTTTGAACATGATCAAAAATGTTTTTTCTAATCAGTGGAATAATATCAAATTTGACATTTTCTGATATTTCTTCTAATAAAATACATTCAACAATTTTTCCAAACACTTTATAGTCAGTTAGCCCGTCTCCAACAATTCCCACATTGATATTATTCATGATATTTTACCCAATTGTCCCTGTGTACCAAAGTTCTGCTAACTGATATTTTGGAATTTTTATTAACTGTTTACCTGTATTTTCTTCAGTTTCATATTCTACCTCATCATCTTTAATTGCTCCAATTCCCACAAGGGTATCAAGTGCAGTATTTAAGTTTCTTACATCGCTTTGACGACTACGTTTATCTAAACGAACTGTATAAACATGATCAGGATGTTGATTAAATTCTCTTAAAACAGAGGGGCTGTGAGAAGTTAAAATAAATTGTGATGTTGTAAAGCCATCTTGATTAGGTGATGTTGCTTGCCAAATCCAATTCATCAATTGTTGTATATTACCTGGATTAATACCATTTTCTATTTCTTCCAGCATAATAATAGCAGGTGGTCTTCTCAATGATGCAAGCAAACTTATTGCAGCAATTTTCATAAAGCCATCTGATACAACATCTGGCATAAATTCTTCTACAGAACCTTTACGTCCTAAATCGAATTCCCAGATTAAACTGGAACGATTTGGATCATAACGAACTCCAATAAAACTTGTATCAACAGTTCTCATTTTAGCAATAAATGATGAAAATATACGTTGCTCATTTTCTTTTACATGATGGAGAAGTGACTGAAAGTTACTTCCTGTTTCCCCCAAAGATACGGGTATTCTCCTTTCTTCTATTTCAAGACTATTATTAAATTTATTTTCCTGTTGTTGCTCTGCATCATCATTGTCTTTTTGTTTGAGGAATGTAGGTTGAAAATGATAACTAAATGTATTGGTAAAATAAAGAAAAAATAATTCGCATAGTGCTTTTTCATTTTCCTCTAAAGATGGATCTAATTGGATTTTTTTTCTTAATTCTAGTATATTTATAGGCTGATTATAACCACTTTCAAGCTCTTTAGATATTTGATTATTAGCTAATTGGATAGTTATTTTTTCTTGACAACTAGCATTGTATCTAAAATTAGAGCTTTCACATATTTCTATTTTATAATTAATTTCTCCATCTTCATTATTCCATAAAATGGAAAATGACATCGGTTCTTCATCTTTAGCAAGCCTGTATTTATGTGGATATAAATCTCTAGTAGCATTTATAGTTTGACTTTTTTTATTGTCAGAATTTTCTCGTCTGACAAGATTACAAAAATGTTGTATTCCTGCTAAAAGATTTGTTTTACCAGAATTGTTATTACCAATTAACAAAGTTACTGGATATAATTCTATGGTTGTTAATTTGTGAGTTCTAAAATTCTCTAAAGTAACTTGTTTAAACATCGTAATCTCCCAAAAATATCATTATTTTACTTTACTTGTTATCTTAATATTTTACACTATATTTTCAGAAATATATAAAAAATGGTGGGCATTGCCCACCCTACAGTTAAGGAGTTTCCGAAATTGCCCCTTGCATTTTCATAAAAGTATCTATTAAAGTCTGCAATTGTTGATCTGTTTTAAAGACTCCTAAACCTCTTGCTGTTACCTTCCCAGGAGAATAAACAAATCTGGTTTTCATATTTGAAGTTAACTTTTCTGCTAATAAATTCCAAGCTGGTTCTTCCATGGGTGTTTCTAAAACAATATGCTGTTTATTCTCTGGTTTAATACGACTAAATCCCAAATTTTTAGCTAATTGTTTTAATTCCATAACTCGCAATAATTGATTTGCCGGTACAGGTATAGTACCATATCTATCAGTCCATTCAGCAGCGATTTGTTTTAATTCATATTTTGATTTTGCTGTAGCTACAGCGCGATAAGCACTCATTTTCTGATCAAGATCAGTAATGTAATTGGAAGGAATAAATGCAGTGACATTAAGATCAATTTGCGTATCTTCAACTTTCGGTATTTCTTGACCTCTAATTTCTCGAATTGCTTCCTCTAACATTTCCATATACAAATCAAAACCAATTGCATCCATTTGACCAGATTGTTCTGCACCTAGCAAGTTTCCCACCCCGCGAATTTCCATATCTCGCATTGCTAATTGATATCCAGAACCGAGTTGAGTAAATTCTTGAATTGCTCTTAATCTTTGTCTAGCAGCATCAGATAATTCTCGTTGTTTGGGGTAAAATAACCATGCGTGAGCTTGAATTCCTGCACGACCAACTCGACCTCGCAATTGATATAATTGAGATAAACCAAAACGGTGAGCATCTTCAATTAAAATTGTATTAACTCGCGGAATATCCAAACCAGATTCAATAATTGTTGTACAAACAAGAATATCCGCGTCATTATTTCCGAAAGTCAACATAGTTGATTCTAACTCACTTTCATCCATTTGACCATGAGCGATCACAAATCTTCCTCCGGGGATCATTTCCCGTAAATTTGCAGTGGTTTCTTCAATTCCTTCTACTCGTGGAACTACATAAAATACCTGGCCACCTCGATCTAATTCTTGACGAATTGCACTTCTCACAATGTCAGAATTTAAAGGTGCGAGATGAGTTTGAATTGGTCTTCTAGTTGGAGGTGGAGTTGTAATTAAACTCATTTCTCTAATTCCCGATAATGACATATATAAAGTTCTGGGAATAGGAGTAGCAGAAAGAGTTAAAACATCAACTTCTGTTTTTAAACTTTTAATTTTTTCCTTTTGATTAACTCCAAATCTTTGTTCTTCATCAATTACTAAAAGTCCTAAATCTTTAAATTGCACACTTTTTCCTAATAATTGATGTGTACCGACAACTATATCTAATTCCCCAGTTGCGAGACGTTTTTGAATAGTCCGTTTTTCTTCTGCACTACGAAAGCGATTGAGTAAACCTACATTAATTGGATAAGGTGCAAAACGTTCTTTAATTGTGTGATAATGTTGTTGAGTTAAAATTGTCGTTGGGGCTAAAAGTGCGACTTGTTTTCCTGCGGTAACAGCCTTAAAAATCGCCCTAATTGCCACTTCTGTTTTGCCAAAACCCACATCTCCACATACTAACCTATCCATAGGTCTTTCACTTTCCATATCTCGTTTTACATCTTGCACCGCTTTTAGCTGATCTATGGTAGGTTGATAAGGGAAAGAATCTTCCATTTCTTCTTGCCAAGGCATATCTGCGGGATAGGAAAACCCTTCTTGTTTAGATCGTGCTGCATACAATTTTAACAAATCTACTGCTAATTTCTTAATCGCTTTACGGACTTTATTTTTAGTATTATCCCAAGCTTTTCCGGTCATTTTATGCAGTTCTGGAGGTTTATCTACATTAGTTCTAAATCGGGATAAAGAACCAACTTGATCAGCAGCAACTCTTAATAAACCATCTGCATATTGAACAACTAAATAATCACGGGTTTCCTCGTTGATTATCAGACTTTCTAACTTGACAAATTTACCAATTCCATGACTACGATGAACGACATAATCTCCCTGACGTAATTTATTAGGATCAACTTGTTTAGATGTCGCTTGACGACGTTTGCGAACATAACCAAAATTAGCTAAAGAATGTTGTCCATAAAACTCTCTATCAGTGACAATAACTAACCGATAAGAAGGTAAAATAAACCCTTCTAATTCTGCCAAACCAGAATATTTTAGAGCAATAGGTGTATGATTAATTTGCAGTTTATCAATAGCTTGATAATCACGGGGATTAGGGATAAACTGCGCGGGACAATCGTGTTCTTGGAGGAGAGAAACCGAACGGGAAGGTTGAGCCGAAATTATCCAAATTGCAAAATTGCGTTCTCTCTCGTTTCTAATAGTTTCCCCTAATTTAGCAAATTGATGAGGAGTTACAGGTAAAGGTCTACTTCCTAAATTTAAACCATTATTTTCTTCCGACAATTCTGATAAATATAACTTTTTAAAATTACTAATTTCTGCTATACACTCATCAAAATTACGATGAATTTTAGGTAATTCAACAAATAACTGACCACTGACCACTGACCACTGACTTTGAGCATTTTCCACCCAGCGATCGCTATGAGCATAACATTGTTCTGGTTCATCAATGACAACGAGAGTATTTTTAGGTAAATAGTCCAGCAATGAAGCGGGTTTTGTAAAGGCCAACCCCAAAAATCGCCGACTTCCTTCTTGTAGAGACGTTTCATCAAAAGTCTCTGCATTTGGTAAATTCTTCAGTCCGTCTAAAATGATGGGTGCGAAACTTGTGGGGGTGAGAGTAATTTTTTCCACCTTATCCAAGGCTGAACGCTGAGTAGAGGGGTCAAATTCCCGAATTTGTTCAATTTCATCACCAAACCATTCCAAGCGCACAGGCAACTCTGAAGACACCGGAAACACATCCACAATATCTCCCCTTCTGCTCCATTGTCCTTCAGTTTCCACCAGGGGAACTCGTGCATATCCCAAAAGAGTAATTTTCTCAGCAAATCCATCTAAATCAAATTCCATCCCTTTGGCTAAAGTTATACAAAATAATTTAAACGCCGAGGGAGGTGGCAAATGTGGCTGTAATGCACCTACAGTAGCAATTATGGCAGTTTTTTGTTTTAGCAACTGACCACTAACCACTGACGACCGACCATTGACCAAATCAGCTAAAACCTGCATTTGTCCCCAACTCAACTCATTTTCCGGGTCAAAGGGTTCATAGGGAGAAGCTTCAGAAGTAGGGTAAAAGTGGACAGTTTTCCATCCCATTGCCTCCATTTGGGCAAAAACCCGGCCAGCCTCCTCCAGTGTAGCACAGAACACACACAAATCCTGATCTTCATAGTTTGCTAATGCTGAAGCTACCAGTCCCTTAGGGAGACGAGAAATCCCATTTAACCGCAATTCCTGTTGTTTGTTGAGTTTGCTAATGAATTCTGCGGTAAGAGGCGATCGCGCCAAAGCACGCACAATAGAAGAAAAGGCCATAAGTTTTACGCTAAATTAGAAGTTACTGCCGATATTAAAATCTAGAAGCAGTTTATATTAACCATTTTAAAAGTTTTCATCGCACTCTAGACTATCAATCGAAAAGAATCAAGCTAAACTACTTACATATAGCAAATTATGGTATAATATCATCTTATTAGCACCTTTAAACTCACTGAGGCTGAACTGATTGAGGATTTAGGTCATGCCTAGTGTTATTGTTGACACTTTAGTAAATTTCAAGTAAGTTAAATTTTAGATGTTATTAGGTGAACAAAATGAAGGCTTATCAAGAATTAAACTTAAAATTAAAAGAAGTGAGCGATTCCGAATTTATTGATATTATTATAAATTTTACTCAACAGGTTAAGAATTGGACTTATCTCGAAAAGGAATCTAAAGAACATATAGAAGAAACTAGTAATTCTTCATGTATCTTGTTTTTAGATGATGACTACCACAAACCAAACTTTCTTATTACTAAAAGAAAAAATCAGTTTTATTCTATAGTATATATTTTTAATTCGCAGCACGGTCATATACCAATGCTAGAATATAATGCTTTGCTAAGACACTTTTATCAAGATTTTAAGGGCTTTATTGATTCTAATAGTCATAAAATTTCTATTGAAATATCAAAAGAAGATATTGGATTACAGGAAATTATTTCATCTACAAAAGCAAGAGATTTATTTGAAACATACCTGAGCTTTAGCCCTCTTAGCTATCATCTTAATGATAAGGAGCGACTTTATTTCTTTATTTGTGCTGCTTCGCGTTGTAAAAAGAATATAAATATTGAACTGCTCAAGCAATATCTTGTTGAGGAGCTAAACTGGTCTCAGGAAGATGCTAATTGGTGTCGTGAAACAATTGACCTTGGATTACAAATTTTGAAAGCAAATAAGCACTATTAATATTTGTAGTGCAATATCTCATTTCCGTAGCTCAGATTATCATTAATAACACGGTAAAAGGTTAATTTGAAAAACTGTGAGGTGATTCAAATACATAATCTTCCAAAACATATAGTAGTCAAAGTCTTAATAGTAGTATAATATGGATATTATTTAGAAAAATTCTGTCATGTTATGAATTCAGGTATTGAATCTAATAACCAACGGCTAAACAATAACCAAGTAGTTTTACTTGATAAAGCACAAATAGCACTTGATGCTTTACCAACCAGAGATCAAGGAACAGTTATACGTGCAATGAATTGCTTAGAAGAAGATCCTTTTTGTTCACAAACTCAAACTTATAAGCTGAAATCTATTCCCAATTATTTCATTGCGCGAGCAGGTCTAAAATATAGAATTATATTTAAATTTCAAGATAGGGAAATAACTATTATTGATATAGTTAATCATGACCGTCTGGAGAAATTCTATGGCTCATTGAAAGAGGTATAGAACGTGAAAGGACTAGACTCATTCAATTTAGACATTAAAAAGTGCTTAGTTGAGCTTGAAGAATTTGAAAAGTTACTTCTCAATAATAAAGAATTAAAGGAAAGTAAGGATATACTTCCTTTTTTCAAACAGAGATTACATTTGTCTGCATTTATTGGTTTTTACGTTCCTCAAATCATTAGATTCAACCAAATTAAACATGAATTTACATTTTTTGGAGACTTTCTAGCCGATTTAGCCATTGGTGATTCTGTCAATAATACTTACTGTTTCATTGAATTTGAAGATGCTACAAAAAATAGTATTTTTGTAAACAAAAAAGGAAAAACTACATCAGAGTGGTCGGCTAGATTTGAACATGGATTTAGTCAAATCATTGATTGGTTTTGGAAAATTGATGATTATAAGAATACGTCTTTAGCTCGTTCTATTTTTGGCAGTGAGAATATAGAATTTTACGGGATTCTTGTTATAGGTAGAGACGCTTTTATATCTCCTATTGATAAAGCAAGATTGAATTGGCGTTTAAATAAAGTTTTAGTAGATTCACGCAAAGTAATTTGCATAACATTTGATCAACTAGCTAGAGATATGAGAGATAGACTTTCACTATATCCGCTGATTTATGAAGCTGAATCAGAGGCTGAACAGAATATTTCTACAGATGAAAGCAATCTATCGTAGATTGGGTTAAACTGCAAAACCGCTGACTCTTACCCTCTTCTTTTCGCCTTTGCGTCTTTGCGTCTCTGCGCGAAACAAAAATAATATAAAAACACCCAACTAAAAACATGGAACTATACTTAATCCGTCATGGTATCGCAGAAGAACATCAACCAGGACTAAAAGACGAAGAACGACAACTCACCCCAGAAGGAAGAGAAAAAACCGAGAAAATAGCCCAGAGATTAGTCAAACTCAGTTTTAACTTTGATTTAATACTCACCAGTCCCCTAGTTCGTGCTTACCAAACAGCAGAAATACTCATTGCTGCTGGACTAAGTTCCCAGTTAGAAACATCAGATCATCTGAGCTTTGATGGTAATATTCAAAATTGGTGGCAAGAATGGCTTAAACCCAGAAAATATCCCCAGAAAACTAAACTAGCATTAGTAGGCCATGAACCTAGTTTAAGCCATTGGGCAGAAATTCTCCTCTGGGGAGAAGCAAAAGAAAGCCTCATCCTCAAAAAAGCAGGTATGATGGGAATAAAACTACCAGATGATGGTTCTCCCTTGGGTCGTAGTCAAATGTTTTGGTTAACACAACCTAAGTACCTACTATAATAGTTGTTACATCTGCAACTGTAATAGTGAAAATAGTCTCTGATGAGTTAATGTGAGCAGATATTTTACAAAGTAAATGGTGTTGCCATGACGGTGTGCGAATACAAGCCTGGTTTAGAAGGCATTCCCGCAGCCCAATCAAGCATTAGTTATGTAGATGGGCAAAAAGGAATTCTAGAATATCGTGGTATCAGGATTGAGGAATTAGCAGAAAAAAGCACATTCCTAGAAACTGCATATCTTTTAATTTGGGGTGAATTACCAACCAAAGAAGAACTAAAAGCATTTGAGTATGAAGTTCTCTTTCATCGTCGCATCAAATACCGCATTAGGGATATGATGAAATGCTTTCCTGAAAGTGGTCATCCTATGGATGCTCTTCAAGCTTCTGCTGCCGCTTTAGGTTTATTCTATTCTCGCCGTGACTTACATAATCCGGTCTATATTCGCAACTCCGCTGTCCGGTTAATAGCGACTATTCCCACAATGGTAGCAGCCTTCCAATTAATGCGGGAAGGAAACGACCCCGTTAAACCTAGGGACGACCTAGGCTACGCGGAAAACTTTCTGTATATGCTGAATGAGAAAGAACCTGATCCCTTATTCGCTAAAATATTTGATATTTGCCTAATACTCCATGTTGAGCATACAATGAATGCTTCCACATTTAGTGCTAGAGTCACAGCTTCAACCTTAACAGATCCCTATGCAGTAGTAGCTAGTGCCGTAGGTACTTTAGGAGGACCATTGCATGGTGGAGCGAATGAAGAAGTAATTCAGATGTTAGAAAACATCGGTTCTGTAAAAAATGTTATCCCCTATGTAGATGATCTTCTCCAACGCAAAGCCAAAATTATGGGTTTTGGACATCGTGTTTACAAAGTCAAAGATCCCCGGGCTACAATCTTACAAAACTTAGCAGAGCAGTTGTTTGAGAAGTTTGGCTATGACGAATATTATGAAATTGCCGTAGAAATGGAAAGGGTAGTTTCTGAAAAACTGGGTGACAGAGGAATTTATCCTAATGTTGACTTTTATTCCGGTTTAGTGTATAGGAAAATGGGGATTCCTACAGACTTATTTACACCAGTATTTGCCATTGCTCGTGTAGCTGGCTGGTTAGCACACTGGAAAGAACAATTGGTAGAAAACCGGATTTTCCGTCCTACCCAAATTTACGACGGTCGTCATGAAGTTGCTTACACTCCCATTGACCAACGTTAACTGACAAACAACTCAACTCTAGATTTTGGATATTCAATTCAAGTCCTCTAGTGGACAGATTAATAACCGTCCTATCTACCATTGGAGCTTGTAGTCCAAAATCAGAACCCGCCAAAATTGGCAAATTTACAACAGCAGCCAATCCCAGAAAATCAGATAATTTGCATACAGCAGATAACCGTTGCCAGTCTGGAAGCGGCTAGTTTGTTCTGTCTGAAAACTGGATAGTTAAACATAAAGCCCATTTTCCCACTCACGAATCATCAATTTCCAATCCTAACCATAAGTAGAAGTTGTCTTGTGGAGTCTGATGGGGAAAACCATCCAAGGATATACTAAACTCATGAATTAACAGTATTGAAGGGAATAAACTTCAATCGGGTATCATCGTAAACATTGCAGGGACTGTACTTAAAGCTGAAGAACAAAAGATGAAAATCACTGATTTCATTTTTAATAGTTCATCAGAACGTTGACTTAAAGAGCAGCAAACATGAATCCAGGAATTGACCTCCAAGGAACTTTTATTCAATCTGTCAAGGACTTAGGCGTACCCCCAGGAGCGGCCAAAGCCCTTTGGATGCCATTACCAATGGTATTGATGCTAATTGGGGCTACAGTAGGCGTACTAGTTGCGACCTGGCTAGAACGGAAAATTTCCGCAGCAGCACAGCAACGAATAGGTCCTGAATACCAAGGACCTTTTGGATTACTAGTGCCTGTTGCCGATGGTTTGAAATTGGTGTTTAAAGAAGATATCATCCCCGCCAAAGCAGATCCTTGGCTATTTACCATTGGTCCAATTATTGTCGTCTTACCAGTATTTCTGTCGTATTTAATTGTGCCATTTGGACAGAATATCATCGTTGCTAACGTCGGTATGGGCGTATTCTTGTGGATTGCATTATCCAGTATTCAACCCATTGGCTTATTAATGGCAGGTTATGCCTCCAATAATAAATACGCCTTATTGGGAGGTTTACGGGCAGCAGCCCAGTCCATTAGTTATGAAATTCCCCTAGCACTAAGTGTACTAGCGATCGCCATGATGTCCAATAGTCTCAGCACCGTTGACATCGTCAATCAGCAATCTAACTTTGGGATTTTCGGCTGGAATATTTGGCGACAACCATTAGGTTTTATGATCTTTTGGATAGCTGCCCTGGCAGAATGCGAACGCTTACCCTTTGACTTACCAGAAGCTGAAGAAGAACTAGTAGCCGGGTATCAGACCGAATACTCAGGGATGAAATTTGCCCTTTTCTACCTCAGTTCCTACATCAACCTCGTACTTTCCGCCTTACTAGTAGCAATTTTGTACCTTGGTGGTTGGCATTGTCCCATACCCCTTGACATGATTACTGGTTGGTTAGGAGTCAGTGAAAGTGACCCAGCAATTCAGGTAGTCACAGCGGTTATAGGCATTACCATGACCGTAATCAAAGCCTACTTACTGGTATTTCTTGCCATTCTGATCCGTTGGACAGTACCACGGGTAAGAATTGACCAATTGCTAGACTTAGGGTGGAAATTCCTTTTACCAATAGGCTTGGTAAATCTCCTATTAACCGCCGCATTTAAACTAGCCTTCCCCTTCGCCTTCGGTGGGTAAACAGCAGCAGTCAGTGGTCAATGTCATTAATAATTGACAACTGACAACTGACAACTGACAACTGACAAAGAGAGAGACACAAAATGCTCAAGTTCCTTAAACAAGTTGGTGATTACGCCAAAGAAGCAGTACAAGCAGGTCGTTATATTGGTCAAGGACTATCTGTGACTTTTGACCACATGAGACGACGACCAGTTACAGTCCAATATCCCTACGAAAAATTGATTCCCGGTGAAAGATTTCGCGGTCGCATTCACTATGAATTTGACAAGTGTATTGCTTGTGAAGTCTGTGTACGTGTTTGTCCTATTAATCTCCCTGTAGTTGACTGGGAAATGGACAAAGTAGCTAAAAAGAAAAAGCTCAAACACTACAGTATTGATTTTGGAGTTTGTATCTTCTGTGGTAACTGTGTGGAATACTGTCCCACCAACTGTTTATCCATGACAGAAGAATATGAACTCGCCACTTACGATCGCCATGAACTTAATTACGATAATGTAGCTTTAGGACGTTTGCCCTATAAAGTTACAAATGATCCCATGGTGAAACCATTGCGGGAACTTGCTTACCTCCCTAAAGGTGTCATGGATCCCCACGGAGTACCCGCCGATGCCCCCCGCGCTGGTTCTCGTCCAGAAGACCTTGTAGAAAGTGGTAATGGGTAATAGGTAATGGGTAATGGGTAATCAAAATTTTTCCAATTACCAATTACCAATCACCAATTACTACTCAATATTTATTAAACATCAATAAGGATAGAAAACAGTGAATCTAGCAGAAGGAGTACAGTCTGTATCACTTGGCATTCTTGGTGTAATGATGATTGGGGCAGCACTAGGTGTAGTGCTATTCTCTAACATTGTTTATTCCGCCTTTTTGCTGGGAGGTGTATTCATCAGTATGGCGGGAATGTACCTGTTGCTAAATGGTGATTTTGTCGCATCAGCACAAATACTAATTTATGTTGGTGCAATTAACGTTTTAATTCTGTTTGCCATTATGTTGGTCAACAAAAGACAGGATTTTTCACCATTACCCAGCGCCGGATTACGAAAAGTATTTACAGCTATAGTCAGTTTTGGACTATTTGCTCTTTTAAGTACAATGGTATTAGCTACCCCTTGGGCTAACTCAAATAACGGGAAAGTTAATCAAAATTCCATCATTGTGATTGGTGAGCATTTCTTTAGCGACTTTTTGCTACCCTTTGAGTTAGCTTCCGTCCTCTTGCTCATAGCCATGGTAGGCGCAATTATTTTGGCCCGTCGTGAATATCTACCCGACCAATTGCCAACCTCTGACCTAACACAAACAATTTTAACCCTACCAGAACGCCCCAAAGAACTCATCGGCACTGGTAGAAGTTCTGACAACTGACCACTGACAACGAACAACTGACAACTGACCACCGACAATCATGCAACTCCAATACTTTCTATTACTAGCCGCAGCTTTGTTTTGCATTGGTATTTATGGTTTAATTACCAGTCGCAACGCAGTCCGGGTGCTCATGTCAATTGAGTTATTACTAAATGCTGTTAATCTAAATTTAATGGCATTTTCTAACTTCCTTGATTCAACCTTAATTAAGGGTCAGGTGTTCACAGTTTTTGTGATTACCGTGGCAGCTGCTGAAGCGGCGGTAGGGTTAGCGATTGTTTTAACAATTTATCGTAACCGCGATACCGTTGACATGGAGCAGTTTAATCTTCTGAAATGGTAATAATGCGTGCAACTCAAGCAGGTAATCATTGCTTATAAAGCTCGAGATCCCCAGAGTAAACGCTGGGCAGAACTCTGTGCTAAACAACTAGAAAATCGTCAGTGTCAAGTATTGATGGGACCTAGCGGGCCAAAAGATAACCCCTATCCGGTTTTTTTGGCCTCTGCTAATCAACCCATTGATCTGGCCTTGGTACTGGGTGGTGATGGTACTGTCTTAACCGGCGCTAGACATTTAGCCCCAGCCAATATTCCTATCCTTGGAGTCAACGTCGGCGGCCATTTAGGATTTTTAACTGAGTCAGTAGACGAGTTTCAAGATCCAGAAATAGTTTGGGACAGGCTGTTAGAAGATCGTTATGCTATTCAACGGCGGATGATGTTACAAGCAGCGGTATATGAGGGGACTGGATCAAATTTAGAACCAGTAACCGAAAGTTACTGGAGTTTAAATGAGTTTTGCGTCAAACCCGCTTCTGCTGACAGAATGATTACCTCAATTCTAGAAATGGAAATTGATGGTGAGATAGTTGATCAATATGTGGGAGATGGATTAATTATCTCTACTCCCACAGGTTCTACTGGTTATACTGTTTCCGCTAGTGGGCCAATTATTCACGATGGTATGGAGGCAATTACCATCACTCCCATTTGTCCCATGAGTCTTTCAAGTCGTCCTCTTGTCTTACCTCCTGGTTCTGTGGTCAGTATTTGGCCTTTGGGCGACTATGATTTAAGTACCAAACTATGGATGGATGGTGTGTTATCTACTTCTATTTGGCCAGGACACCGTGTTGATGTGCGAATGGCTGATTGTCGCGCTAAGTTTATTGTGTTACGGGCAAATAATTCATATTATCAAACTTTGCGGGAGAAGTTACTTTGGGCGGGAACAAGGGTTCGCTACAACAATAATCACCGCAATTGATGTTTATGTTTATTTTCTAAACTTTTGCCCCGGTACGCCCATAATCGTCAATTCATTTTCGCCCCCAGTTTCAATATATTTGGGGGTTTTTTATGTCTACTCTTACTGGCAATTTAAAGTATGAACTATAGCAGGATTGACATACTCACCGTCCTAAAGGAGCGGTGATTCTTGACACTTCACTGGAACACGCCCC